>ERZ825896.290-NODE-290-length-68212-cov-4.519037_pt1 | contig 68212 bp, 68 predicted proteins | sample MGYA00519858_ERZ825896 | MGnify/ENA primary metagenome ERZ825896 (study PRJEB31778, sample SAMEA3449214) | human gut metagenome | biome: human gut; feature: human-associated habitat; material: faeces | place: United Kingdom | collected 2010/2012 ... | reverse complement strand
GACGTGCTTGAAGGAGGCTGCGGCGGGCAGGCCGCAGGCGGCCCGGAGCTCCCGCACCAGCTGCCAGCCGTTAAAAGCATCCAGGAAATTGATGTAGCCAGGCTTGCCATTTAATACTTCGATAGGAAGTTCTCCCTCTTTCATATAGATGCGGGAAGGCTTCTGATTTGGGTTACAACCGTATTTTAATTCTAATTCTTTCATGTGTGCACTCCTTAGTTATTCTTGTTGATGATTCTGGTTTCGTATTTGCCTGTTGCAATGTCGATGTAACGGATGAACAAAGATACCTTGTTCTCTGCATTCAGGCTGTTCCATACAGTATCAGCGAACTCATTCATATCATTTGGAATATCAACTAACTTAGGTTCGCCTTCAAAACTTGGCAGAGGATTGCCATCACATTTATAAGTATGGATGAAATGACCTTCGCCGGCTACTGGATTGCTGTATGCAAAAGTATAACGGTTGCATGCAGCCGGATTGCCATTGTTGCTCTTTAAGATAGACATTGCATAATTGTAGGAACCATCCTCAATATGAAGGATTCCTGAGATTCTTGGTGTATAGTTAGGTGCGTCTGGTTCAAACTCTCTGGTACGCAGAGACTGTTCAAATGTCTGCTGTTTATCCATTAATTCATAGATCGTGTCTGTCTGATCACCATTGGTTACAATTGTCTTGTTTCCAAGAACACGAACAGGTGCATAGATAATCAGGCTGGGATCACTTAACTTGGATGGATCAAATGCCTGTGTCCTGATGCCTTCTCCTTCTGTTACAAATACACGGTTTCTGCTGTTCTCGCTTCTGCCCATGATGAAATATGCGATTGCTGCCTTCGTTCCATCGGGTGTCTTACCGATCACGATTCCTCTTCCGGGATAAGCGTTGCTCTGAAGTTCCTGTGCCAGTGAAAGTTTTTCCATTTTTACCTCATTTCTGCGCTGCCTGCCTTTTCACAAGTCCACGGTGCAGCGCCACCCAGACTTGTTGTATATCCTGTTCCAAGACATAAAAAGACCGCCTGGACATACAAATATATGTTGCCCAGGCGGTCGGCTCTTCATCAATATGATACACTCCCTGTAGGTACTCCTACACAGACAATCTGTTTCCGCCAGTTGTGTACTAAAGTCATCATAGCGGAAAAACAGGAAATTTGCAATATGTTTTATGAATTTATTTTATCTAATTCTTTTTCCAGTAATTCACGGGTGATTTCTCTACCGTGAGACGGTAAAAACAGATTACAATTCTCCTGTAACAGTTTCTTCCACGATACTGCCACCAGTCCCGGTTGATTTGCCCATGCCAAAAAGACAGAGAAAATTGCTTTCTTTCGCATGACGTCTCCCACAATGGCAATTTCATCATCTACCACAATACTGATACTGCCCTCCGAATGTCCCGGTGTCTCTATCACTTTGATTCTGTCATCTTCAAAAAGTTCACTGCCCAAGGGCAATACCTGGGCTTCTCTACATGGAGGATATTTATTCAGGAAAGGAATATAACTTACAATCCTCTCTATCGGTTCCATGGATTTGCGTGCCGCCTTTGGAATCAGACAATCCCCTGTCTGTATAAAATGCAGCTCACTGTCATGTATGTAGACTGGGCATTGATATTGTGTCATATACCAGGATGCCGCTTCTACATGATTAATGTGGGAATGTGTCAGAATAATTCCTGCTAACTCATGTATTCCATTTTCCTCCAGCTGACTTACAATACGTTTTCTGTCCATTAAGGTAGATGTGTCTATCAGCCAGTTCTTATTCTGATGTTGTATAACGAAACAATTACATCGAAAGCCATCCAGACGAATTATCGTTATCCCATCATGTGTTATCCATTTCCTCATATACTCTTATCTGTTTTCCCCTACAAAAAAACTTATCGGACATATTTATCCGATAAGCTTATATTAACATAATTCCTGTATAATAAAAATACATACTGCCATTTTTTTACATATACTACAAAATTTATTGTGCATATTTACATCTGCATTTCATGACAAATCGCTTCCAAGCCATACATTAATGTCTTATAACCTTCCTGATATTTATAGTTTACATGAGAGGCAAGCATTCCACTGATTCCTGTCAGCATAAGCCAGATACATTCTGCAGCTTGTCCTGGAGTTACATGTTCATTTACCTGTCCGGATTCTTTGCCTTTTTCAATATATGCTTCCAGATTCTGCAATATTTCATTGTGTATTCCAGTCTCTTCCACCTGATACAGTGCTGTATAATACTGGAAAAACGCATTTTTTTCATATATGTATGTAAATTCTGCCTGCACAAGAGCAATCAGATTTTCATAATAACCTGCTTCCTCTTTCATTGCATTCTGGGCATTTCTTAGGAGTTCATCATTGCATCGTCCTGCAACGATCAGATTAATCTCATCAATGTCACGAAATCTATTATAAATTACTCTTCTGTCGCAATTCAATTCTCTACAGATTCGAGTTACTGTTAATGCATCCGGTCCCTCTACACAACCTATATGAACTGCCAGATCTATAATTCTCTGGCTAGTCTCATCTTCAATTCTCTTGCCCTTGGAAAAAGCCATTTAGTCATTCCACCCTTCTACCTTATATTTTATCAGCAAAAGGCAGTAATAGCAAGTAATTGTCTGTGAATTTATGGTATTTGTATAATTATTTGTACAATAAAAAGGCAGCAAAAATTTGCCGCCTTTTATACCTGATTTATTCTGCCGCAGTAATCGCATTACCAGTATAGAGCTGGTAATATCTACCCTGCTTCTCAATCAATTGATCGTGTGTTCCACGCTCAATAATTCTGCCCTGCTCCAGAACCATAATACAGTCGCTGTTCTTAACTGTGGACAATCTATGTGCAATAACAAAAGTCGTTCTGCCATGCATCAGCTTATCCATACCATCCTGAACAATCTTCTCTGTTCTGGTATCAATAGAGCTGGTTGCTTCATCCAGAATCAATGCCGGAGGATCTGCAATGGCTGCTCTTGCAATAGCAAGAAGCTGTCTCTGACCCTGACTGAGGTTTGCACCATCACCTGTCAGCAATGTATCATATCCCTGAGGAAGTCTCTCTATGAATTCATGGGCATTTGCCAGTTTTGCTGCTGCAACAACTTCTTCATCCGTTGCATCCAGCTTACCATATCTGATATTCTCACGAACTGTAGCCGTGAACAAATGTGTATCCTGTAATACGATACCAAGAGAACGTCTTAGATCTGCTTTCTTGATCTTATTTACATTGATTCCATCGTATCTGATCTTACCATCCTGAATATCATAGAATCGGTTGATCAGGTTGGTAATTGTAGTCTTACCTGCTCCTGTAGAACCAACGAAAGCAATCTTCTGTCCTGGTTCAGCGAACATTTCAATATTGTGGAGTACGATTTTCTCATCAGAATAACCGAAATCTACATCATCGAATTCTACCTTACCTTCCAGCTTACGATAGCTGGTCTCTCCTGTATCTTTATGATAATGCTTCCATGCCCAGACACCTGTTCTCTTCTCTGTCTCTCTGAGCTCGCCGTTTGTTTCTTCTGCATTGACCAGTGTTACATAGCCTTCATCCGCTTCCGGCTTTTCATCAATCATCTTGAAGATACGTTCTGCACCTGCCAGCGCCATAACAATACTGTTGAACTGTTGACTGATCTGGTTTATAGGCATATTGAAGCTCTTGTTAAAGGTCAGGAAGCTTGCCAGCCCACCCAGAGTCAGACCGGCAATGTGGTTCAGGGCAAGAATACCTCCAACGATGGCACATACTACATAACTGAGATTACCAAGCTGTGCATTGATAGGACCAAGGAAGTTGGCATATTTATTGGCATTATATGCACAATCAAACAGTTCATCATTGATCTCATTGAACTTCTCAATGTTCTCATCTTCATGACAGAATACCTTAACAACCTTCTGGCCTTCCATCATTTCTTCAATGTAGCCATTGACAGCCCCCAGTGCCCGTTGCTGTTTGATGAAGTATTTACCGGATGCCCCGGTTGCCATCTTTGTTACATATAACATTAATGATACCATGATCAATGTAACGATTGTCAAAGGCCAGCTCAGGAACAACATACTGAAAAATACGCTGACAATTGTAATGGCACTGTTTAAGAGCTGTGGCATACTCTGGCTGATCATCTGTCTTAATGTATCAATATCGTTTGTATAGCATGACATGATATCGCCATGTGCGTGTGTATCAAAATACTTAATAGGCAGGGATTCCATCTTGCCAAACATATCATTTCTGATATTTCTTAATGTACCCTGACTGACATTGACCATGATCCGGTTATATGCATAACCAGCCAAAGCACCTATCGCATAGAAGCAGCCTACTCGTACAATTGCACTCCACAAGCCTGAGAAATCAGGATTCTCCTGTCCGATCAAAGGCATAATATAAGAGTCAATCAGTGTCTGCATGAACAAAGTTCCCTGAATACTTGCAAATACACCTATAAAAATACAAATGACAACAATAATGACATGTGGTGTATAACTTTTGAAAATATATCCCATCAGACGTTTGAAAAGCTTGCCGGGATTCTCTACCTTAGGCTTGGGTCCCCTTGGTCCTCTTCTTCCACCTGGTCCATTCATTGGTCTTGCATTTTCTGCCATTATCTATCACCTCCATCCTCATCAAAATCTCCACTGCCACCTGTCTGTGATTCATATACATCTCTGTAAATCTCACTTCTTGCCAGCAGTTCATCATGTGTACCAAAATCAGAAATCTCGCCATTATCCATAACAACGATTCTGTCTGCATGCTGTACACTGCTGATTCTCTGTGCAATGATAAGCTTCGTTGTGTCTGGGATCTCTTCGGCAAAAGCCTTTCTGATCTTCGCATCGGTTGCCGTGTCAACAGCACTTGTACTGTCATCCAGAATCAGTATCTTGGGTTTCTTTAACAAAGCTCTGGCAATACACAGTCTCTGCTTCTGTCCGCCTGATACGTTAGAGCCTCCCTGCTCAATATGTGTATTATATTTATCAGGCATCTTCTGGATAAATTCATCGGCACATGCCAATTCACAGGCTCTGATACATTCTTCTTTCGTTGCGTTCTTATCACCCCAACGCAGATTATCAAGAATAGAGCCACTGAAAAGCACATTCTTCTGTAATACTACGGAAACCTGATTTCTAAGGGCTTCCATATCATATTCCTTTACGTTACGTCCTCCTACCAGCAGTTCTCCTGATGTTACATCATACAGACGGCTGATCAGATTGACAAGACTGGACTTGGCACTACCAGTACCACCGATAATACCAATGGTTTCACCTGATTTGATATCAAGATTGATATTTTTGAGTACCGGCTTACTGCCATTTTTATATGCAAAATCTACATTTTTGAACACGATGCTTCCATTTGATACTTCTTCAACAGGTTTCTCAGGATTGGTAAGGTCTGTCTTTTCCTGCAATACTTCAGCAATACGCTTTGCACTGGCATAACTCATGGTCAGCATAACGAAAATCATGGATACCATCATCAGGCTCATCAGGATGTTCATACAGTAAGTCAAAAGACTCATCATTTCACCAGTGGTAAGACCACCTGCAACAATCATCTTGGCACCAAGCCAGGAAATAATCAGAATACATGCATAGACCGTAAACTGCATCAGAGGCATGTTGATGACAACAAGCTTCTCAGCACGCAGGAACATATTATAAATGTTACGGTTTGCCCTGGAGAATTTCTCTTTCTCATAATCTTCTCTTACGTATGCCTTTACTACACGGATTGCAGATACATTCTCCTGCACACTGGCATTCAGATCATCATACTTCTCAAATACCTGTCTGAAATACTTCGTAGCCCTGGGAATAATCATTGCGATACATGCAGCCAGGAATATAATTGCGATTAAGTAGGTACTTGCCAGCTTGGCATTGATGGAAAAAGCCATAATCATCGCAATAATCATGGATGCCGGCGCTCTCATTGCCATACGCAGCAACATCTGATATGCATTCTGCAGATTCGTTACATCTGTTGTCAATCTGGTAATCAGACTGGATGTAGAATATTTATCAATGTTCGAGAAAGAGAATGTCTGAATATTCTCAAACATTGCCTTCCTTAAATTTCTGGCAAAACCTGTTGACGCTTTCGCACCATATTTTGCTCCCATCATACCAGCCCATAAGCCAATGACAGCAGCCACTACCATATATGCGCCAACCTTATATATATGGTTCATATTCCCGGCATTGACACCATCATCAATAATAGATGCCATCAAAAGTGGGATGATCATTTCCATGATAACTTCGAGAATCATGAAAACGGGCGTCATAAGGGAATCTTTTTTAAATTCCTTGATCTGTGCGCCTAATACTTTCAGCATAATATTTTCTTCCTTTCACATTTAATCTTTGATTCTTTTGTGTATACACTCCTCTTTTTCACCAAGATTCTTACGAATCTTATCCGAAACATTAAAAAAAGTCTCTATCTCTTCTTTTGTCAGATCTTTTCTGATCTGTAATTCCAGGGAATCCAGAGTCTGTTTCGTCTTAAAATGCATTTCTTCACCGAGCGGGGTCAGGATAAGTTTCTTTAGTCTGGCATCACCGGGTACATTCTCACGTTCTATGTAACCTTTCTTCTCCATGAGCTTTACAATGCTGGTCACTGTTGATCGGTTCACACCGAAAGTAGACTCTATTGTCTTCTGATAGACCGGCTGATCTTTGTGAAAATATAGATAAGCCATAATCCAGCCATTCATCTGTGTCGCCTCGTCTATTCCTGCCGCTATTCCTTCTTTTATAAAGCACCGGTTGAAATCCTGCTGCATCCTTCGGATCACATGTCCAATCGCCCTGTTGGGGCCATTTTTCTCTTCCATAGTCACCCCTCTTTCTGTAGCCTGGCATAAACAGCAGGCAATTATGTTCGCTGACGAACTGTTCGGCAGCGAATTGTTGCATATCAAACTGTTAGTCTATGAACAGTTTACCTCTGATTTCTTTTATAGTCAACCGTAAGAAATATAAAGAATTTATAAAGTATAGCATTTCTATGCAGAATCAGTTATACTATACACGATTTGGAACAAGAAAGGATAAACGCACTATGGACAGAACACTCAGCTATACGATTGAAGCAGCCGATGATGGTGAAAATGTAGGAGAATACCTTCGTCATCACGGTTATTCCCAGCCTCTCCTGATACATTTGAAGAAAACGCAGGAGGGAATTCTGCTTAATGGTATCTGGTGCTATGTGAATTCTATCCTGCATACCGGAGATATACTCACTATTCACATTCAGGATCACGATGGTTCCACAGGGATTCCCGCCACGGAGATATCCGAGGAAGCTTTTACGTCTATGGTTGCATATGAAGATGAGGATATTCTTGTCATGAATAAACCGGCAGACCTGCCTGTGCACCCTTCTCTGGGACATTATGAAGATACTCTTGCCAATTATTGTGCATGGCATTATCATAACCAGCTAGTATTCCGCTGTGTCAACCGCCTCGACCGTGATACCTCCGGTCTTGTTCTGATAGCCAAAAATATGCTGAGTGCTGCAGGCTTGTCACTGCAGCAGCAGGCAAGAGAGATTCACCGCACTTATCTGGCTATTGTAGAGGGAATCATCCCCGAAGAAGGCACTATAGACCTCCCTATCGCCAGAAAGGAAGATTCTATTATTGAACGTTGTGTTGATGGCTCACGAGGAGAATGCGCTATAACTCATTACCGCCGCATTTCTACAACCTGTCTGGATGGATGTGAATACTCGCTGGTACAGATTCAGTTGGAAACAGGTCGTACTCACCAGATCCGCGTTCATATGAAAGCAATCGGTCATCCTCTCCCTGGGGATTTTCTGTATAACCCTAATTATAGGCACATAAAAAGACAGGCTCTACACTCCTATCGTCTGGAATTTACCCATCCGATCAGTGGCAAAGCACTGTCCTTTACTCAGAATATACCATCAGATTTCAAATCACTGTTTCCAAAGATTCAGTGATTCTGCTGCTCTATTCTTTCTGCTAGATCCTGTAAATATACCCAGCGATCCATCTTTTCATCCAGAAGAGCCTGCGTAGTCTCTTTCTCTTTTGTCAACTCATTCAATTTCACAAAATCTCTGGCATTTGTAACAATATCCTGTTCCAGCTTCTCTATCTTTTCTTCCAGAGCAGCAATATCATCATCTATTGTCTCATATTCCCTCTGTTCTTTATATGTGAATTTTAACTTATCCTGACGGTTCTTAACTGTTTTAAGATTCTTTAGTTCATTACTCTTTTCTGTTGTCTTTTCTTCATAAAATATAGCATCTACGCCATTTTCTTCCTGTACTTTCGCCTGATAATCTGTATAACCGCCCTCATATTGTCTGATGACCCCATTGCCTTCAAAAGCAAAGATACGTCTGACTGTTCTGTCAAGAAAATAACGGTCATGGGACACCGTAATCACAATACCATCAAAATGATCCAGATAATCCTCCAGAATCGTCAATGTACGAATATCCAGATCATTTGTAGGCTCGTCCAGAATCAGTACATTAGGTGCTTCCATCAATACTCTCAAAAGATTCAGTCTACGTTTCTCTCCACCTGATAACTTGCCAAGAGGCGCATACTGCTTCTCAGGTGGGAACAGAAATCGCTCCAGCATAACAGATGCTGACACAGAGCCATCCACTGTCTGTACATATTCTGCTGTATTACGGATATAATCAATGACACGCATGTCAGGTGCCATATAGGCAAGTCCTGCTTCTTTATCCGTTCTGATCTCCTGCGCATAATATCCGATTTTGATAGTCTGGCCTGTAACAATTTCTCCAGAGTCCGGCTGTTCCATGCCGCAGATAATTTTCATCAGAGTAGATTTACCGCAGCCATTCTCCCCGATGAATCCAATTCTGTCATTTTTCAGAAAAATATAATTGAAGTCATTCAGAAGTACCTTATCACCATATGACTTGCACAGATGTCGAAGTTCAACAGTTGTCTTGCCCATTCTGGTCGTTACGGAACTGATATCCAGTGCTTCTTCCTGTGCAGGACCTTTCTGGGCTGCCAGTTCTTCATAGCGCTGAATATGCGCTTTCTGCTTGGTAGAACGTGCTCTTGCACCACGCTGCATCCATTCGATTTCCACTCGAAGAATGCTCTGTCTCTTCCGTTCTGTTGCCGCCTGCATTTCTTCTCTCTGTGCCTTTAACTGTAAGAATCCTGAATAGTTCGTCTGATAACTGTATGTCTTACCTTTATCTATTTCGACAATTCGATTGGACACACTATCCAGAAAATAGCGGTCATGTGTTACCATGATAACAGCACCTCTGAAATTTTTCAGATACTCCTCCAGCCAGTCTGCCATAGAAGAATCCAGATGGTTCGTAGGCTCGTCCAGAACCAGTACATCTGCCTTCGCCAGCAGGGTATTTGCCAGTGCAATTCTCTTACGCTGTCCACCAGACATATTGTCCACAATCTGATCATAGTCTGTAATTCCCAGCTTTTGCAGCATAGTCTTGGCTTCACTCTCAAGTGACCATTCATTATCATGTCTGAGATTACCTTCCATAACTGCTTCCAATACAGTAGAATGCTCACGAAAAGATGGGTGCTGCGGCAGATATCTTATTACAATATGATTTGCCCTGGTAATGGTGCCCTTTTCCGGTGTCTCCAATCCAACGATCATACGAAGCAGTGTTGTTTTGCCGGTCCCGTTAATACCAATAATACCAACCTTCTCCTGTTCATCTACTGTAAAAGACGCTTCATCAAACAAAAGGCTGTCTGTATAGGACTTTGTTATATTTTCTACATTAATTAAATTCATTGCTGCCATATATTCTAAAATTTCCTAATCTCTATGGAATCATCATCCGGTGTATTTTCAATGCTCTTTATTATGACTTCATAACCAAAGCTGTCATTGACCTGAACATGTACCTGATCTCCAGCCTTATGCCCCATCAAAGCCTTGGCAATCGGGGACTCTATGCTGATCAGTCCTTCTAATGGATTATTACGGACAGTAGTCACAAGACGATACTTTTCAACTGTACCATCCTCTACAAATTCGACTTCAACAGTTTTATTAAGTCCCACTTCGTCCTCTTTGGAATCATCTTCGATGATCTGTGCAGTCTTGATCATCTTCTCCAGATAGCGGATACGGCTCTCATTCTGATTCTTGAATCGTTTTGCAGCTTTATACTCAAAGTTCTCACTCAGATCTCCCTGAGCTCTGGCTTCCTTAACATCTTCAAGAGCTTCTTTTCTTACAACGAGCTTACGATGTTCAATTTCTTCTTCCATTTTTTTAATATCATTTTTAGTTAGTCTATCATTCATGTTAATAATCACACCTTACTATAGTCTGCGAACTTCTGGTTTCTCAAATAGCTTATGCTTTCTTCTTATGAATCACATACAATGGTAATGCTACGAATACCATTCCTCCAAGGATATTTCCAATTGTAACAGGAATCAGGTTAGAGATAAATCCACCTACATTAACACTTGCGCTGATCTGTGCAGCAGTAATTCCATATAATTCTTCTGCCTTTGCTACATATGTATCATTGGTCGCAGCAATAATACCCGCAGGGATATAGAACATATTCGCAACACAGTGTTCCCATCCTCCGACTACAAATGCGCAGATTGGGAAGAAAATAGCCCATACCTTACCTGCAATATCCCTGGCTGCTGTAGCCATTAATACAGCAATACATACAAGAATATTACATAAAATACCGGAGCAGATTGCCTTAAAAGGTGTAATTGTACATTTTCCATATGCTACCTTAATGGTAAAAGCTCCAAGTGCTCCACTGGTATAATCCAGTAAGCCACTATAATATACTAATGCTGCGATCAAAATAGCACCTGCCATATTGCTGAACCATACTATGATCAGTGTCTTGATCAGCTGTAATGCAGAAAATCTCTTATCTACAACACCTGCAAGCATAAGACAGTCACCTGTAAATAACTCGCCACCTACAAATACAATCATCATAAGTCCTACGGGGAAGATTGCTCCTGCAAGTGCCTTGGCTACGCCCTGATTGGATATATTATGAATTGCTGCGCTGCTTGTTGCTCCACCAAATGCAATAAATGCACCTGCCATCAGTCCAAGCAAAATGCATTTTAAAAGCGGAAGCTGCACTTTTCCCTCTCCCGCCTTCATATTGGCTTCAAACACCTGCGCCGGTGTATTAAAATTGTTTTCCATTCTGTTACGCTCCTTCTACGATATTGTTGTTCTTTGTCAAAACTTTGACGCACTATATCTATATGATACACCAGAAAGTGCAATTTGAAAACCGTTAATCCTTTCATAATATCCCAAATTCAGCCAAAATCATGTACAAAATCAAATACATTCCCGAAATGAAAAAAGGTCGGAAATCCCGACCTTTTTCTGTCTATTATTTCTATTTGTCCTTGGTATAATGCTTTTTTGCTGCCAGTCTTGCCATAGCACGAGCCATATTCGCCTGTGACATATGATATTCCTGGATGCTCTGTTTCTGACGCATAGCTTCCTGTGCTCGTTCCAGAGCTTCTTTGGCTCTTCTTTCATCGATTTCTTCAGGTTTCTCTGCGAAATCCACTAGAATTGTAACACGGTTGTAAGCAATCTGTGCGTGTCCAATACCCGTAACTGCCTCCAGCCATGTGCCATCTTCCAGCTGAATCCGCATAGGTCCTTCGACCAACGCCATAACAGTATTCTCATGATGAGCCATAATACCAATGGAACCATCTGTAGCACTCACAATGACCTGCTGGCATTTTCCAGTGAAAAATGTTTTATCAATTGCGATGACCTTTAATTCAAAAGTATTCATACGCATTACCCCATTGTCTTAGCTTTTTCAATTACATCATCAATCGTACCAACATTGAAGAATGCTGCTTCAGGATATTCATCCATCTCACCATTGATAATTGCCTTAAATCCACGGATAGTTTCCTTTAATGGTACATATTTACCTGGAACACCTGTGAAGTTCTCAGCTACATGGAATGGCTGGGACAGGAACTTCTGTACTTTTCTTGCACGGTATACAGTAACCTTATCTTCTTCAGATAATTCTTCCATACCAAGAATAGCAATGATATCCTGCAGCTCTGAATATTTCTGCAGAATCTCCTGTACGGCACGTGCTGTATTGTAATGCTCTTCACCTACAACGTCTGCTTCCAGAATACGTGAAGTAGATTCCAGAGGATCAACAGCAGGATAAATACCCTGTTCTACGATCTTTCTGGACAATACTGTAGTAGCATCCAAATGTGCGAATGTTGTAGCAGGTGCAGGGTCAGTTAAGTCATCTGCAGGTACATATACTGCCTGTACAGATGTAACAGAACCTTCCTTCGTAGAAGCGATACGCTCCTGCAATTCACCAACCTCTGTTGCCAGAGTAGGCTGATAGCCTACGGCTGAAGGCATACGTCCAAGTAACGCAGATACCTCAGAACCAGCCTGTACGAAACGGAAAATATTATCAATGAACAACAACACGTTCTGATGCTGTACATCACGGAAATATTCTGCCATTGTCAGACCTGTCTCTGCAACACGCATACGAGCTCCGGGTGGCTCATTCATCTGACCGAACACTAACGCGGTCTTATCAATAACGCCGGATTCCTTCATTTCTGTCCAAAGGTCATTACCTTCACGGGAACGCTCTCCTACACCGGTAAAGATGGAATATCCACCGTGTTCTGTTGCAATGTTAGTGATCAGCTCCTGAATTAATACAGTCTTACCTACACCAGCACCACCGAACAGACCGATCTTACCACCTTTTGCATAAGGAGCAAGAAGGTCGATGACTTTAATACCTGTTTCCAGGATTTCTACTGCCGGGCTCTGATCCTCGAAAGCAGGTGGCTCTCTGTGGATGACCCATTTTTCTTCATTTTCAAGACTTTCACCGGAGTCAAGTGTCTGTCCGGTTACATTAAATAATCTTCCCAAAGTCTTCTCGCCTACAGGAACTTTAATACCGCTTCCTGTTGCGACAACTTCCATATCTCTGTGAAGTCCGTCACTGGAAGAAAGCATGATACAACGTACCGTATTGTTACCGATATGCTGTGCTACTTCCATGATGCATTTCTTACCATTGTTATCGACTTCCAGCGCGTCCTTAATGAAGGGAAGATTGCAGCCTTCAAACTCTACATCGATTACAGGTCCAAGAACCTGTACAATTCTTCCTTTATCCATTTGACTTCTTCCTTTTCTGCGCTTTCGCACCGGCGATTACTTCAGTGATTTCCTGCGTAATCGCTGCCTGCCGCACTCTGTTATATTCTATTGACAGTGATTTAAGCATGTCTGTTGCATTACCTGTTGCAGCATCCATAGCCATCATTCTATCATTCTGCTCACAAGCAAAGGACTCTACCAATGCTCCGTATATATAACCTGTTACATAGTTAGGCACGATTGCATTCATAACGTCATTCGGGGTTGGAAGATATCTGGTTGTATCAGATACCATCAGTTCCATTCCGTTATTCATGCTGAAATCTGCCTTAGACAGAGGCAGAAGCTTAAACATCTCCGCTTCACTGTCCATTCCATTTATACTTCTGGTATATACGATATATACCTCATCCAGCTTACCTTCATTGTATCTGACAAGAATCTCCTCAGCAATGACTCTGGCTCTGTGGATGGATGGATTCTGAGCCGTATACTGAAAATGGCGATGTATCTTATAGCCTTTCTTTTCAAAATAATTACGACCTATCTGACCAACCACGAATAGCTCTCCCTGTGGATTCGCATCCAGTTCCTTCTGCACGAGCTTGATAACATTCTGGTTATAAGCACCTGCAAGCCCTTTATCAGCAGTAACTACAATGTAGCCTACTCTCTTCTGGTCAGGTGCTGTCTCTGTTCCGAAATAAATGTTCTCTATATCAGGAACATGACGCAGGATTCTGGCTATAGAGCCCTGAATAGCATAGAAATGTGCTGTAGATGCCTCCAGCGATTTCTTAGCCTTCTTTAACTTGGATGAAGAAATCATATACATGGCATTGGTAATCTTCATTGTATCCTGAATGCTTCTCATTCTGGTTTGAATTTCCTTAGTGTTTGCCATATTACAAATACCTTTCTGTTACATGCAGATTACATCTGCATTGATTACATTTGCGCTGATTTCATTTCCTTAACAGTTCTGATGATTTCTTCTACAAGTTCATCTGTCAGGACTTTCTTATCTTCAAGTTCATGAATGATCTCGCCATTATGATCTCTTACATAATCGAGCATATCCATCTGGAATTTCTTCACGTCCTTAGTAGGAATACCCATGAACAGCTTATTATTGGCTGCACATAATGTAATGACCTGTTCTGCCATGGACAGTGGTCTTCCTAACGGCTGTTTCAGAATCTCCATTAATCCCTTACCATATTCCAGCTGCTGTTTCGTAGAATCATCCAGATCAGAGCTGAACTGTGTAAAGACTTCCATCTCTCTGAACTGCGCCAGATCAATACGGATACTTCCGGCTGCCTTCTTCATAGCCTTAGTCTGTGCTGCACCACCTACACGGGATACTGACAAACCAACGTTGACAGCAGGTCTCTGACCTGAGAAGAACAGAGAGCTTTCCAGGAATATCTGACCATCTGTAATAGAGATTACGTTGGTCGGGATATATGCGGATACGTCACCAGCCTGTGTCTCAATGATAGGCAATGCTGTAATAGAACCGCCGCCTGCTTCCGGAGTCAGTCTGGAAGAACGCTCCAGTAATCTGGAATGTAAGTAGAATACGTCACCAGGATATGCTTCACGTCCAGGTGAACGCTCCAGCAACAGAGACAATGCTCTGTATGCAACTGCATGCTTGGACAGATCATCATATACGATCAATACATCTTTGCCCTTGTACATGAAATACTCTGCAAGGGAAGTACCTGAATATGGTGCAATATACTGTAATGATGCAGGATCACTGGCTGTTGCTGATACAACAGTTGTATAGGAAAGAGCATCATGTACTTCCAGAGTACGTACTAACTTGGCAATGGTAGATGCCTTTTGGCCGATTGCTACATAGATACAGATAACATCCTTACCCTTCTGGTTCAGAATAGCATCCATAGCAATACTGGTCTTACCTGTCTGTCTGTCGCCGATGATCAACTCACGCTGTCCACGTCCAATAGGGAACATGGAGTCAATTGCCAAAATACCTGTCTCCATAGGTACACTGACGGATTTACGGTCAACGATACTTGGTGCGTCATTTTCAATTGGGCGGTAATCAACGCTGGGGATTTCTCCCTTGCCATCGATTGGCTCACCTAAAGCATTGATAACTCTGCCAAGGAAACCTTCACCTACAGGAATACCTGCACGCTTACCGCTTCTGATAACACGTGTACCCTCTTTCATACCGGTATCACGTCCAAAGAGGATACATCCGATTTCATTTCTTCTAATATCCTGTACCATGCCTTTTACACCGGTATCAAAGATAACGATTTCACCATACATGGCATGGTCAATACCCTTGATTGTAACAATACCATCACCAATCCAGGTTACATTACCAACTTCACGTTTGTTGGTATCGAAAGCAGATTCATCAATCTCTGTCTTCAGAATGGTAATGATGTCATTCATATTATCAGCAGCTGCTACGTTCTCTTTCATGGAACGTTCAATCTGCTGTAATCTGCCGCGCATACTCCAGTCGTATTCTTCATTACCTGCACGGATAATGAAACCGCCCAGCAGATTCTTGTCTTCCTTCAAGGTAACGTCTAATGCATCTGCATGGCATTTCTCTTTCAGGAATTCCTTCATCTTATTCAATTGGTCATCTGTAGGAGGAACTACATAAGAAATCTGTACTGCAAGATTCGGATTATTCTCTACCTTGCGTAATTCCTCATGATAGGCTTCCACGATCTCAGAGAAAAGATTGAAATCATGATGATCGCATAAAAGCTCCAGAAAATCCCTAATCTGCTTTGGGAAAATCATCTCGATCAAATGAATCTTCTTCTCCAGTTCGACTGTTGGGTTCTCAAAGTCTACCTTAACCTGTGGTAAAGCCTCTAATAATTCGACAGTCTGCTTTATATCCTCCGGGGATACAGACAGTCTTTTCATTTCTTTTGCATAATCAATTACTGTCTGTGTCATTTCGTTTCACCCATTTCTGCGATAAAATCGTCATAAAGCTTCTGGCTGTGTTCAGGAGATACCTGATCACCTACTACCTTGCTTGCTGCAGCAACAACAAGATTCTGTATTTCAGACTGCATACTGCGGATAGACTTATTCTTTTCTTCCTGAATTGTCTCTTCTGCCTTCTGCATTCTCTTTGTAACTTCTTCATCTGCTGATTTCACAATACGATCGTATTCTACTCTTGCTTTCTCTCTTGCTTCCTGAACAAGTTTAGCAGAATCCTCTTTTGCATTTACAAGGGAATCTTCATACTGCTTCTTTAAGTCATCAGCCTTCTTCTGAGCCTCATCTGCATCATCAAACTGCTTTTTGATTGCTTCTTCTCTCTGTGCGATGATGTTGTTCACCGGCTTAAACAGGAATTTCTTCATCAGGAAGTAAAGCACCAGTAAGTTGATGATTGTAAAGACCAGATTAATATCCAATCTAAGCATAATCTTTTCCTACCTTCCTGCTTATTTCAAGAACATAATTACAAGGATAGCGATAACGAAACCGTAAATAGCGGTTGCTTCTGCAAGTGCACAACCAAGAAGTAACAGCTTGGAAATCTTGCCTTCTGCTTCCGGCTGTCTTGCTACTGCTTCTGTTGCCTTGCCAGTTGCAATACCGATACCAATACCTGCTCCAAGACCTGTTAATACTGCAATACCTGCTCCAATACCTAAGATAGCGCTCATAAAATTATTCTCCTTTTTCTAAAATGAATTGTTGTTCTGCCATTTCAAATTATTACTCAATGGCTTCCTTAATAAATAATGATGTCAAGAATACAAATACATATGCCTGGATCAATCCGTCAAATATATCGAAATATAAACTGAACGGGATTGGCAAAATAGCCGGCATAATGATTTTAAGCAATTCCATAACTACGAATGCACCCAATACGTTACCGAAAAGTCGCATACATAGAGATAATGGTCTGATAAATATCTCCAATACATTTAAAGGTGCCACAACGGCTACAGGCTCCGCAAAGCTCTTGGCCCAACGTTTTACGCCCTTTGCATGGATTCCGGAATATTCGATCAGAATAATACTCATGATTGCCAGCGCACCAGTTACATTCAAGTCCTTTGTAGGCGGCTTCATGCCGAATAATCCAATAATATTGGATATACCAATGTATACGATAACTGTTACCAGATAAGGCACATAACCGGCACCTTCTTCTCCGATGATACCCTTTACCATGTTCTGCAGTCCGCATACTGCTGTCTCCAGAATGACCTGTCTCTTGCCTGGATTCTGTACTTTCAGATTTCTGGTCATGCATATAGCCAATATCAGCATAAATGCCATAATGACCCAGGTAATAACTACTGATTCTGCTACTTCAATACCACCAAACACGGGAATTGTAAACGCAGTATCACAGTTCAACTCTTCAAGCAGTTCATTTGCAATTTGTTCCATCTTCCATTCATCTCCTTTCCCTCTTGATTATTTTTGATATGATGTGTTGTAAAAGCGTTTTATAATACTTTTGTTTATAGAAAGGGAGAGAACATTTTGCTCCCTCCCCGAACGCTTTACGGTTATTTTACTTCTTATTTGTCACTCTTTCAAGTCAAAAAATAACATATTTTTTTTAAAGTTAAAACAATTTCTTGTAATTTTGACAATAGACATACATAAATTTATTTATATAAGATAACAAAATCTGTGAAATCAACAAATGGTACAGCAACATGTCCTGCCTCATCAATAATTGTGCTATCCAGAAATTCCATTTGCTGTGTTGTAATATTTCTTTGGAAAATAAATGCTGTCTTACCAGCATTTTCTTCCCCCAGCAGCATTATGGTTGCAAGCTTAACGCCATAGATAGTCTTCTTTCTCGGCTCAAGCACAAACGATCTGAATCCTTGTCCGAAGTCCTTATCTTTTGATACCACACCATCTGCATCACTCTGATACTGACTGTTACTATATAAATCTGTATATGTCGTATTGGCTGCCAGCTTCAGTTCTACTGTTCTGCTTTCATTTTCATTAATATTAAATCCTACATATAAAGTAGTATCGCCATAGCTTCTGGATGCTACCAGTGTACCGTTCGCATCATCTGCTGATACCGTAGTTCTGCTTCCCTTTGCAAAAACATCTGTATAAGAATTGCGCACTGTTTTGCACACATTCTGCACCTTTCGCACGAAATATTTCGTACTTTTTCGTTTTCTATTATAGCGCTGTCTTCTATCTCGTACAATGTGTATAGTTTTTGATTTTTTCGCAATATTTATCTATACATTTTGTTACTTTTAGAGAATTTTTGAAAAGTACTTGCAAACAAAATGCTATTATTATATTCTTATATTTTAAGAATACGAAATTTCACGAAATTCTATTGAGAGAAGGGAATCATGCAATGATTACAATAAAAGATATCGCAGATAGATTGGGAATTGCACCCAGCACTGTATCAAAAGGACTTAACGATGCAAATGATATCAGTCCCGACCTAAAACAGCTGGTATTGGATACTGCAATTGAAATGGGATATGTTACCAAGAAAATGAAAAAAGAGACCCGTAAACGTCTCTGTATCTTTATAGAAAATATGTTATATCTGAAAGAAGATGATTTCGGCTTCGACATCGTTTTGGGCTTCAGACAGGCTGCCATCCGCGACAAATGGGATGTCCATATTGTAGAAATGAATCCCATCCTTCAAATAAAAGAACCTTACGACCGCTATATGATGCGCAATCATTATCACGGAGGATTCCTGATAGGCTTCGCCCTGAAAGACCCCTGGATGAAACAGTTGGAATCAACTACGATTCCTACCGTTCTCTTTGATAATTATATCCGCAAAAATCCTAATGTCGCCTACACAGGTACAGACAGCTTCGAAGGTATCGACCTTGCCATTGATCACCTGGTACAGCTTGGTCATACTCATATTGCACTTTTAAACGGTTCCAAGGACTCCATGGTCACTGCAAACCGCTATGAAGCCTATATCAGCAGTATGCAAAGCCATGATCTGTCTATAAACGAGAATCTGATTGCCTACGGCTATTATGTAGAAGATAGTGCAAAATATCATTTTGCTGATTTATTGAATAATGGTGCTACAGCTATTTTATGCGGTAACGATCTCCTTGCAATCGGTATTCTCAAGGAATGCCAGCGTCTGCACATTAAGGTTCCAAAAGATATCAGTATCGTAGGATTCGATAATTTACCGATTTCCGCCGAATGCACTCCTGCCCTAACAACAATCAGCCAAGACAGAATCGACCTGGGCAAGAGTTCCTATGCCGCTCTGTACTGGCTGATTGCCAAAGTACCTATATCCCGCTCCCTGCTTCGTCCCAGCCTTATTATCCGGGAATCTACAGGTAAAGCAGCTAATTAATTAAAAGCCAAGCTTCTTATAAATATCAAAGCAGTCAAATGTTGCAAAGTAATCCTTTGGAGTCTCTGCTCTTCGGATCAGTTCATGGCTTCCGTCTTCTTTTAACAGAACTTCCGCTGAACGAAGCTTACCATTGTAGTTATATCCCATAGAGAAGCCATGCGCTCCTGTATCATGAATTGCAAGGTAATCTCCCATGTCAATCTTTGGCAGCATTCTGTCAATTGCAAATTTATCATTGTTTTCACATAATGAGCCTGTTACATCATACATATGGTCGCATGGCTCATTTTCTTTGCCAAGGACTGTAATATGATGATATGCTCCATACATGGCAGGTCTCATCAGATTCACGGCGCATGCATCTACGCCAATATATTCCTTGTGTGTATGCTTCTCATGAATAGCCTTTGTAATCAGATGTCCGTAAGGAGCCAGCATAAATCGTCCAAGCTCTGTATACAGTGCCACATCCCCCATTCCTGCCGGAACCAGCACTTCTTCATATACCTTTCTGACGCCTTCTCCTATTGCTGCAATATCATTTGGCTCCTGATCCGGCTTATAAGGAATTCCAATACCACCTGACAGATTGATGAACTTAATGTCAGCGCCGGTCTCCTTCTCCAGCTTCACAGCTACCTCAAACAAAGTCTTAGCCAGTGTCGGATAGTATTCATTTGTTACCGTATTGCTTGCAAGGAATGCATGAATGCCAAAATGCTTTGCTCCTTTGGCTTTCAGTATCTTGAATGCTTCAAATAACTGCTCTGTTGTCATTCCATATTTCGCATCTCCCGGATTATCCATGATGCTGTTACTGATTTTAAAATATCCACCGGGATTATAACGGCAGCTGATTGTTTCAGGAATCTTGCCAATTGTCTTTTCAAGAAAATCAATATGTGTGATATCATCCAGATTAATCGTCGCACCAATCTCATTAGCATATGCGAACTCTTCCGCAGGTGTATCATTGGAAGAGAACATGATATCCCCGCCCTTTACACCCATGGCATGACTCAGCATTAATTCTGTCAGTGAAGAGCAGTCACAGCCGCAGCCATACTCACGCAATATGTCAATCAGGAATGGATTAGGCGTAGCCTTTACTGCAAAAAATTCCTTGAATCCTTTATTCCAGGCAAAAGCATCCTTTAACTTCTGTGCATTTTCACGGATTCCCTTCTCATCATAAATATGAAATGGTGTAGGGATTGTTTTTACGATTTCCTCCACTTTCTCTTTTGTAACAAATGGTATCTTCTCCATAACTTTATCCTCCATCTAGTCTTTTTTAAGAGTTATCAGTTCTATCTCATTCTTCATGGACTCTTTGAATACATTCACAAAATTCTTCTGGCCACAATACAGGCAGGTGTCTGTGCTGTTTCCCGTCATATCTCCGGTCAATACATACTCTGAATCAACAATCAGCCTTACCTGCTCGTCCTTTTTATCTGTATAATATATGATACATCCGGTCAACTCTATGGGTTCATTTATGATCAGCACAACCTTCCTGCCATCCTCTATCAGACGGTTCAGTTCATCCTGAAATACTGTCAGGAAACGCACCGGCATGGATATATATACCCGGTATTTCACATGGGAAAGCATAAAGTGGATTCTATCCATAATGTGTTTATGGCTTGAAATCGTAATATAGCCTTCACAGTTATTCCCCAGCTGAGGCATTTGTCTGACCAGCTCTTCCATAGTCTCTGTCATATGACGTATTCTGTTCTTACAGAACTCTTCTACATCTACAGAAGTATACTTGCTTGTCTCTCCTTCCAACAGATATGCGGCGCCTTCTTCCACAAGACTGGCTAAGGCACTGTATACATTCGACCTGGAGATTCCTGTAATCTTGGATACTTCATACCCTGATAATTCCCGGTTACTTGCCAGACATATATAGATAGATGCTTCCTGTCTCGTTAATCCGAACTGCATCAGCCCATCAATTAATTTGCTTTCTTCCATTTTAATATTACTCCGTTTATTATAGTAGTACTTTTTAGAAACACTATACTCTAAATGCTTCCAAATGTCAAGAAGACCCACAAGTTTTTTTGCACTTGTGGGTCTTATGAATGATTAAATATTCTCAATCTGCCAGTCTATTGGTTCAATTCCATGTGACTGTAAAAATTCGTTTGCCTGACTAAAATGCCTGCATCCAAAGAATCCTCTGTACGCAGATAAAGGACTGGGATGTGGTGCTTTCAAAATCAGATGTTTTGGATTAGTAAGCATGGGAATCTTACTCTGCGCCGGTCTTCCCCATAGCATATACACCACCGGTCTGTCCTGTTCATTTACTTTCTGAATAATTGCATCTGTGAAATATTCCCAGCCTTTTCCCTGATGGGAATTAGCCTGATGTGCTCTTACCGTTAATACTGTATTCAGTAACAGAACACCCTGGTCTGCCCATTTCTTCAAATATCCATTATTGGGAATATAGCAGCCCAGATCATCCTGCAGTTCTTTGTAGATGTTCTGCAATGAAGGTGGTATCTCAGGCTGTGTCGGTAATACTGAGAAGCTCAGTCCATGAGCCTGATTTACATTATGATATGGATCCTGCCCCAGAATCAGCACTTTTACATCTTTTAGAGGAGTCAGATGCAGCGCATTGAATATATCATCCGCAGGGGGATAGATTACATGAGTGCTATATTCCTGCCTTACAAATGTATACAATTTTTTGTAATAATCCTTATGAAATTCTTCCTGTAATGCCGGAAGCCAGTCATTGGATATCATTGCCATTCTCTATTTACCTTCTTTTCTTATATATTCTACAGACGTACAGATACGCCTCTTTCTCTCAGGTACTGTTTTACTTCCCGGATCTCCAGCTCTTTGAAATGAAACAGTGAAGCCGCCAATGCAGCATCTGCCTTACCATCTTCCAATGCATCATAGAAATGCTCCAGCTTACCGGCACCGCCTGATGCAATGACAGGCACTGATACATTCTCAGATACCATTCTGGTCAATTCTATGTCATAACCATTCTTCGTGCCATCACAATCCATACTGGTAAGCAATATCTCACCTGCCCCCAGTTTGTCAGCCTGCATTGCCCATTCTACAGCATCTATGCCCATATCCACTCTGCCGCCGTTCTTAAAGATATTCCATCCAGAGCCATCAGCCCGTCTTTTAGCATCAATTGCTACAACAACGCATTGTCTGCCAAATTTATCCGCCGCCTCACTAATCAGGATAGGATTCATGATTGCAGCACTGTTCACTGCTACTTTATCTGCTCCTTCACGCAATATTGCCTTAAAGTCGTCTACTGTTCTGATGCCTCCACCTACAGTAAACGGGATGAATACCTTCTCTGCGACCTTACGCACCATGTCTACCTTCGTAGCTCTATTATCTGAAGAAGCTGTAATATCCAGAAATACCAGTTCATCTGCCCCTGCTTTATCATAAGCCGCTGCTACCGCTACCGGATCTCCTGCATCTATCAGATTAACAAAATTAACACCTTTTACCACTCGTCCGTTATTCACATCCAGACAGGGAATGATTCTTTTTGTATGCATGATTCATCCTCCATTCTATTATTTAGATATCGTTAGAAAATTCTTCAAAATCTGCATTCCAACCTCTGAGCTTTTCTCTGGATGAAACTGGCATGCAAATACATTACCCTGCTCAACAGAAGCATGAATCAGTGTTCCATATTCTGTAGTTGCTGTTACAATAGATGGGTCTTTCGCCTGTAGATAATAGGAATGGACGAAATATACATAGGAATCTTCCGCAATCCCTGTAAACAATCTTCCTGGATTGGGATATTTTAATGAGTTCCATCCAATATGAGGAATCTTCAGATCACTTTCTTCCGGCAGTCGGACTACTTTGCCTTTTAAAATTCCAAGCCCTTCTACGCCTTCACTCTCTTCGCTGGATTCAAATAAAAGCTGTAAGCCCAGACATATTCCAAGGAATGGTGTATTTTGGGCAACGACTTCCTGAATTACTTTATCCAGCTCATATGTTCTCAGCTTCTCCATGGCATCTCCAAAAGCTCCCACGCCTGGCAGGATGACTCTGTCTGCCCCAAGGATCGTATCCCGATCTCTTGTAATAACTGCTTCTTCACCCAGATAATGTAGTGCTTTCTCCACACTCTTAATATTACCTGCGTCGTAGTCTATAATTGCCACCATATTAATCACCATACCCTTCCAGCATCCGTAATTTATTCCTGCACTTTATCACAATACCGCGTCACTTTTTGATATTATATATCTGAGTATAAAATAAAATGAAAAAAAATGCTATACTGTATTTGCATAAATAACAGTATAGCATTTCATGATTTACATGTCTTTTGTTACAAGAGCGCTTCACGTACCATTTGCAATACGGTCTAAAGCCAGTGTATATGATACTTTATCATCATCCTGCAAAAGTGCTCTGGCTTCTTCTTCATTCAGACCATAGTTTGATTCCAGAATTGCAAGAATTTCATCTTTGATAGAATCAACCTCAGCAAGTACACCATAGCTTTCAGCCTCCTGATTGATTGTATCATATGTCTGTAATCCGGTAATCAGAGCATTTAAAGCTTCTACATTCTGTCCAAGTTTCATATGATTCTGATAAGAATCCAGCTTTCTCTGCATCGTAAGTATTACTTTGCTCTTAGCTTCTATAATACTGTCTGATTCGTCCAGCTTCTCTCCATAAGTCTCTATGTAGACACTCTTATAATCTCCTGCATAATAAGCTCTTCTTGCCTTAGCAATGCTGTCCTGGAAGGATGCATAATTTGAAAATAACAGGATTCCTGCAAGAACAGACGCTGCAAATACAGTGACAACTGCAATTTTCTTAGGAGAAAGTCTCTTTTGATTCTTAGGAGCCTCTGCTTCTTCTTTCGCACGTTTCTCTGCAAGTTTTGCTTCCTTAGCATCCTGTTTTTCTTTTTTCTTAGCTGCTGCTTCTTCTGCCTTGGCTTTCTTGGCAGCTTCTTTCTCTGCTGCTTTTGCTTTTTTCTCCTCTGCTTTGGCTTTCTTATCCTCTGCCTTCTTCGCATCGGCTTCTTCTTTGGCAGCCTTCGCCTCTTCAGCAGCCTGTGCAAGCTCTTCTTCCGTTGGCTCAGGTTCCCATTCATCTGTCAATAAATGGAATACTTTGGATAATACTCCCGGTTTTTTCTCTTTTGATTCTTCAACAGTTGTATCTTCTGTACTGCTTTCTTTGCTCTTTTTGCTTTCCTTAGGAGCTTTTTTCTTTGCTTTTTTAATGCCCTTTTTCTTCTTGCCTGTGGAGGCTTCCTCCTGTGAAGCTATGGCATCAACATTTACTTTTTCAGGTTCTGGCACGGATTCTGGGATGAACTGTGTTACCGGCTCTGCCTCTTTGCTTTCATCATCTGCCATCTGATTTAACAATCCCATGACATCGTCATCATCCTGGACAGGCTCATTCTTGTCTACTTTCTTCAACATGTCATTGATTTCAGCCAAATCAGGGTCTTCATCCATAATTTCCAGAATATCTGAGAAATCATCATCCGCAGATGTACTTCCTGTTGTATCTGATGCAACATCCCAAGGAGCAGCTTCACTACTTGCAACGGCCCCTTCAATCTGTGGTGTACTGCTTTCTTTATCCGGAACAGTTGCTGCCACTGCATTATCTTCCGAATTCTCTTCTTCCGGTTCTGTAATCGCAGTCTCTTCGGAAAGCAATGAATCCGGATTGGTCTCCGGTTCGGTTACGGCCTGCTGAAGTTCTTCCTGTTGAGGTTCTTCCTCCTGCGATATTTCTTCCTCCATAACCGGAATCTCCGGATCTATCTCAGATTCCGGTTCCACTTTCACTTCCACTGTATTATCAGTGTCAATATCCTGTGGGACATCACTTTCAATATCTGCAATACTGAAATCATCCTCCGGTTTTTCGTCTGATTCTGTTGACATATGTTCCTGTGAATCCTCATTCGCATCTTCATTCATCAATGCCGCAAACAAATCTTCATCTGTCTCCGGTTCCGGCGGTTCCTCTACAGTTTCAACAAATTCAGGTTCATCCTGTTCATTCGGCTGTTCCATTTCTTCCACGGTTTCACCAAGTTCAGGAACATCCGGCTCTTCTACTGCCTCTGTATCCACAACTGCCTCTTCCGGTTCATCTTCCAGAACAATCGGTTCATCCGGTGGTATTTCTTCTGCATCCGTCACCTCCGGGATCACATCCTCAGGTATTCCCAATGAATCTCCCAGTTTATCTTCTATGGATGCCCCACCATGCTCTTCTTTTGCAGGCGCAGCCTCATCCGGTTCTGATACCGCTTTAAGTAAATTATCTAAGTAGTTCTCTTCCGTATTACTCATGATAATTCCCCATTTCTTTCTATATTTCCTCCCTTAGAAAATCACAGGCATTTTCTTCTATGCCTATTCCCTTATCTCCCATATCCTCCGCTATCTGATATAAACTTTCATTTATTCTAAAGAAGCTTGCTTTCTGATTATAGAAAGCTACCTTCTCAAACGGCCATCTGATTACATTGGGCAGGTTCATTCCTACTCCCAATTCCAAAATACATAAACGATGATTCAATGTAAGTGTGAGCCACTTTGTGTATTTCTGCCACTGAGGCAGATATCCTTCTTCCACATAGTTCTCACAGACGATATTATTAAAAGCCAAAGGAGCACCACAATCAGGACAAACTGGCTGCTCTACCTGTTCCAACGTTCCATCCTGTAAAGCTTCCTTTATTTTATTGGCATATTCTTCACTTTCATATAACTTTGTACTGCATTTTGCACTACATTGCATTTTTTCATAGTTGCCACAGGGTTCTACGATTTTCTCAGGTTTGAATCCAGCCTTCTGAATCAATCCATCTATGCATGTAGTTACAATGTAATAATTCTTGTCTTTTACCAGTTCATACAGATTACGATATGCTGACAAAATATCAGACTGGTTCTGTTCCTGCAGGTATATCTTCTCAAAATAAGGAACCATCCAGGCAAGCTCTTCCTTTGCATCAACAAGCTCCAGTCCTTTCACCAGTTGTTCATGTTCTGCTATTCTGTCAAACTTCTCGTTAAATTCTTCACCAATACCAATTAATACTACTTCTGCATCTGCAAGCTTTTCTTTCAAAATTTCAGTCTTATCCATTCCGTCTCCCAGTTAATGACATTTCTGTCAGAATAGGAGAGCAGGTACTCTGCTCTCCCACAAAATTTACTACTTCTGAAGTAATTGGTCAATCACTTTGACCAGGTTGCCAATCTCAGGTTTGGACAACTGTGCGTCTGCTCCAAGATCTTCACCTTTCTTTCTCATTTCCTCATTTACAAGTGATGAGAAGATAACAACTGGAATATTCTTCGTTGCATCATCGGATTTTACAAGCTTAGTCAACCTGTGTCCATCCATCAGAGGCATCTCAATATCTGTAATCAGAAGTTTTACATCATCGTTCAGGGTTCCGTTTGCCTTGCACTTCTGAATATACTCCCAGGCTTCCTCACCATTCTCAGCTTTAATGATATTCTCATAACCTGACTTCTTCAGGGAATCAACGATAAGTTTTCTCAAAAGAGCAGAGTCTTCAGCGATCAGAATAGGTACTTCATTTTCACTTCTTACGCCTAATGCTTCAATCTCTGTTACCTTCAGACCTGTTTCAGGATTAATATCTGAAATAATCTTCTCAAAATCCAAAATAATGATCAGACGTCCGTCAATCTTGATAATACCTGTAGAAATGCCATCTTCTGTTGTGCTTACTGTTGCACCCGGCTTAATGATATCTACCCAGGATACTCTGTGGATTCCCACTACAGAATCTACATGAAATGCGATATCAAGCTTGTTAAAGCTTGTAATGATAAAAAGACCGCCTGGCTGTGACTGTCCTCTCTGTAAACAGTTACGAAGATCAATTGCTGTAATCATTGTATCTCTTGGCATGAAAATACCTTCTACACTCGGATGTGCATTAGGCACTGGTGTAACAGGCTGATACGTAATGATTTCCCTGATCTTTGCAACGTTAATACCATACGAATTACCGTCTACAATAAATTCAAGCACTTCCAGTTCATTTGTTCCATTTTCTAAGAGAATCTTAGTCTCCATATTAAACCTCCATTCCACAGGACATTGAAAATTCTTTCAATCTCTTTTATCTAAAATGCTTTGCAGAATAATCATCTTAATTATATTATATCATATATATATTTATAATTACAAATATTTTCAGATAATTTTTTGCTTTTTCTTTGGTATTTTCTTAATTTTCAGTTATAAACATTACTCTAAACTAATATTCACTACCGAATCCTGCGTCGTAATTTGCATAACAGCTGTCTGGATCTCGTCAAGATCTGTCTGTTCAACCGGGACTGCCACTACTGCGTCTGCCACTTCGCCAGCCGGTATATCTTCCATGTATGTAGTAAGGTCATTCGTAAGTAATGTACTCAATGCCTGTACATATCCTGCATCATTTACATTTACCCTTACCTTGTTTATCTGGTCAAAAAGATCACACTGCGCAGTTTCTTCTCCCAGATTCTCTACATCAAAATGTAAGATCAAAAGATTATAACCCTGTGGTGCAGTTACACTGAATCCAGCTCCTGATTCTGCTTTTGGATAAGCATCTGTTATTTCACAGGATGCATACCTGATTGAGAACTGTTCCATGCCAAAGAACGTTGCAAGGTCATATTCTGACCCATCTTCCACACTGGCTTCGGCATCCACTGAAACGGTCTCTCCCATGCCAGTCTGACTCAGATCCTGTGATGGCCGTGATTCCTCCTGTGTAGTCTCTTCTTCCTGTGATGTCTCCATCTCGGTCTCAGCACTTGCAACCTCTTCCTTATCTGCAATTCTGTAATGATAGTTAGGTGAATATTTCAGCAGCATATCTGCTGCATATTCTGCAACCAGCTCAGACTGTTCCTCCGTCATATCAGGCATTGAATCAATACATCCTGTAAGCATACATGCACTGATTGCCAACACTCCTATTATTTTCCCCTTTTTCACAATAGCACCTCCGTTGTTATTTCGTCTCCAATTCAATCCAGAACTCTACGCCATTGGTATAATTGATCACACCATATTGCTGGTTCATTGAATCCATAATTGCCTTTACAATAGATAAACCTACTCCACTTCCTCCATATTCTCTGGTTCTGGCTTTATCTACTTTATAGAATTTTTCCCATAAATGCGGCAATGAATCCTCCGGTATGGGATCACCGGTATTAAATATTCCAATACGTACTTTATTCTCAAGCATCGTATATTTGATATCTATGATTTTGTCTCCTTTTACATGATTCATGGCATTACTGAAGTAATTACGAATCACTTCTTCTGTCTTGAATTCATCTGCCCATACATAGATTGGCTCCGTCTGCTCCATCCTCACATTAACTTCATTCTGCTGTGTCAGGATTTCTGCTGACTGAAGGAAATTATGAATCATGGCTACTACGTCAAATCGCTCCATGGTAATAACGTCATTCCCAAATTCCAGCTGGTTTAATGTCAGAAGCTTCTTTACCATGTTATTCATCTTGCCAGACTCATCTATAATAACATCACAGTAGAAATCCTTGCTTTCATCATCATCATGGATTCCTTCTTTTAGGCCTTCTGCATAACCCTGTATCAATGCAATCGGAGTCTTGAGTTCATGAGATACATTCGCAAGGAATTCTTTGCGCATCTCATCTATCTCTTCTTTCTTCTCAATGTCCCTCTGCAATTCATTATTGGCAGTTTTTAATTCAGAGATTGTCTTTTCCAGTGTATCGGAAAGCTGATTCATATGCTCTCCGAGCAGGTCAATCTCGTTCTTGCCTCTGCTTTTATAATGCATTTCAAAATCCAGATTGGTCATCCTGGCGGATATGTCCTTCAATTCCATGATTGGTTTCGTAATTCTTGTTGTTACGAACCAGATCAGCAGTGCACTTACCAGAGTAACTATAATTCCAATATAGGCAAGGAATTTATTAGCAATCTTTGCACTGTCTCTAATACTTTCCAGTGGGGATCGAATCAGGAAAAGATTACCATTATCCAACACACCCCACATTTCGAGATAGTCTGTTCCCATTCCCTGATCTGTGGTAACTGCCAGGCTGTACCTGTCCGTATCTTCTATCTTCTCCAGCTTGTTATCCCTCTGGAATACATTATCATAAAGTCTTCTGATGAGCAAATCCGTGTCTCTGGAAGTGGATTTGATCGTATTGGACTGTGCGTCTATAACTACTACACTTATATTGTATATATCACATATACGTCTGAGTTCCAAGTCGAATTCATCTGAGGATATGCTGCCTCCGCTTACTGCATTGTCCAGACTCTCATAAGCAGTGTGAATTGCATGTAATTTGTTGCTGATATAATATTTTTCCAAAAATGTACTGTTAGCAAACCAGACAAGAATAATCGTGCCTACCATAACCGCAATAAATATTCCTGCAATCTGCTGTTTTATTGAATATTTCATGCTTCCAGTTTGTACCCCATTCCCCATACCGTCTTAATCAGGTCGCCTTTGTCACCTAATTTACTTCGCAGCTTCTTCACATGGGTATCTATGGTTCTGGCATCTCCGAAATAGTCATAATTCCATACACTGTTCAGTATCTTTTCTCTGGAAAGTGCAATTCCCTTGTTTTCCATAAAATACGTCAGAAGTTCAAATTCCTTGTAGCTTAAATCAATAGGATTACCATCTATGGAAACTACATGGGCTGCCTTATCTATCGTGATGCCGCCGTACTCAATCGTCTCATCATCTGTAACCTGATTGGTTCTCCTGAGAATAGCTTCCACTCTGGCAACCAGTATCTTTGGGCTGAAAGGCTTGGATATGTATTCATCTACACCAAGTTCAAATCCCTGAAGTTCATCCCTTTCATCGCTTCGGGCTGTCAGCATAATGATTGGAACCTCGGAATATCCTCTTACCTCTCTGCACACCTGCCATCCGTCCATCTTGGGCATCATGACATCCAGAATAATCAGCGCAATGTCCTGATTGTCAAAGAATATATCAAGAGCTTCGCTGCCGTCTCCTGCTTCCAGAACTGCAAAATTCTGTTTTTCCAGGAAATCACGCACCAGTTTTCTCATTCTGCTCTCATCATCTACTACCAATATCTTTAATTTATTCATACTTATCTCCATGCCTTTCCGATATCTTTGAATGCAGATATTATAGCATACTTTTATGATAAAAGTGTGAACGGATTCATCTAATCTTCATCCAGCATAAGTTGTCTTTCTTTCTCACGGACTGCATTCTCTCTGTCATTAAGTTCCTGTTCCCAGGATGCATACCGGTTCTGCAATGCCTTTTCATAATTCAATATGGTAGGTCTGCTTCCAGTGGTAGATATGACGAACATTACGATCACCAGAATTGCCAGTACTATATTCAGACATATAGATGTTGTCCTGCTGAAAAATTCTTTGTTTTTCTTTGGTTTGGGCTTGGGCTTTGCAGAAGCCTTAACCTTTTCAACAGCCGGATTGGTACTGTCCCTGAGACTGTATACATTATTGACCGGCACATCCTGCACCGGCTCCCTGATCAAAGGATTTTCTTTTAGATGCTTCTGTAATTTTCTTAAATATTCATAGCCTATCGGAGTCTTAAAAATACGATTCTCTATTGCCTTATGATAGACCATATAGACCATATGAGGATTGCGATAGTCCATTTTATCTTCCAGCTTTTGTATTTTCAGCAATTCAGCCTTTGCCTGCGTTGCATCTTTGGCTGAACCAAACTGATAGCCATCTACAATCCATTCTTCTTTATCTGCCATATTCTTCTTGCCTCCATAATCAGTACGGGCAGCTTCTGTGCCTATATAGTATGACTCTTTATTTCTTCCAGTATCTTCCGGTCTTTTGCATATATTTCATCCAGTATCTGCATTTGCTGCGACACTTCCATATTGCCTGTCCTGAGTATTTCTACTACAGCACTTACTGCTTCATACAGTTCCATCATTCCAAGATTGGAGACGAACCCTTTCATAGTATGTGCTTCACGAAAAGCCGCCTGGCAATCACCCTGCTTCATAGCTTCCTGTAACTGTCCATAACTGGCATCATCCAGAAATTTGTTCAGACACTGCTGATATAATGTATCATTATTTATAAAACGATGCAAGGCACCTTGTACATCAAATCCATTCTGTTCCAATAAATCTTTATCCTGTTGTGTCATTTCCGCCTCCTAATCCTGCATAAGTCCGCTGACATCCAATATCAATGCAATACTGCCATCTCCAAGCTGTGTACAGCCTGATATGCCATGCACCTTCTTTACATAGGATGGAATTGGCTTAACAACAATTTCCTGTGTTCCAATCAGTTCATCAATCAATACTCACATGGAAGTTCCTGCATCTCTGTCGTGATTTTGGACATCTGTGCCGCTGCTTTCTGGAAATTACTCAGATCAAGTCCAGGCACTTGCAGATCGGGATTCTGCAGAACAACAGACTCTGCAATGACCATTTCACCCATAAGATTCATCAGCAGATTCATTTTATCAATGTTGACACTCATGAATGCCTGCTTGTGTTCCTTCTTTTTCTTTGTTTTGGTAATCTGCTTCGCCTTACCGGCTTCCTTCTGAATAACATAATCTCCCGGTTGTGGTTCTGTCTCTGCCTTATTCTCAACTGTCGGTTCTGCCACTGGAACAGAAGGAGCTTCCATTGCAGTAAAGCCTCTGTCAAATTCACTTTTGTCACAGGCTGAAATATCAATTTTATCAATCTCCGTCGTGGTATCCAGTACCGTCCGAAGCTTGTCCTCTTCAAAATTTCCCCGCACCAGCATCAAAAATCCCTGTCTGAGAATTTCATCGCCGGATGCTTCATTTGTTAATATGTCTTCTGGTGAGTAATGAACATCTTCTGTCAGTTCTTTTACAGCATAAACTGCTGAATACGCCCGCAAGTTACACATTTGTGTGTCACTCTGATATGTAATTCTGACACGGTAATACTTGTCTGCTCCCGATACCTGTGGTGCAATATAGAACTGATTTGGGCCAAGAGTAATCTTACTCTCTTCCTTTTCCTGCTGTTTATCCTCTGGTGGTGCCTGTTTATTGTCTTTTAATCCGGCAAGGAATTTCTCCATATCCGCAATCAGTTCACTGCTGTCTCCGTCCGGGTCATTTCCGTCTTTAATCTTATCCATTTCTCCATTGATGAAATCAAGCACACGAAAAATAATCTCCGTCAGTTCCATGTGATGTTCCTCAACATTGCGGTTCTCTCTCAGAAAATAGAAAATATCCTCCAGCTTGTGTGAAGTCTTCATAATATCATCATACTTCATCACACCTGAAGAACCTTTAATTGTATGCATGATTCTAAATATTTCATTAATATTGTTCTCGTCAAAAGAATCCTCATCTTTATTCTCAAGAACAATCTCTTCTAGCTGTTCCAATAACTGCCCATTCTCATATAAATACATATCGAGCATGTTATCTGTACTGAAATCATCTGCCATATCAGGCACCCCTTCCACAATTGTCCGAATGCAATAAACCCCTTTCATAATTTTATATCCATTTTAAGCAATAGTCAATATTATCAGTCAATTTGTGTGCATTTGAATTAGAATAACTGATGAACAGACTTTCTTCTGCCCGAACTATGTTCAGACTTCCACATTTCGGACATTGCCCATGCGCATAATCCAATGTTCCACAATTCTTACAATAATAAATCTCTTTTTCGTTCATTCAAGTAATCACCTCTTTCTATTATTGCATTGCCAATATCGATATTTACAAAGTATTTTTTGTATATTTATGTAGTTATTTCTTGTTTTGTACATAATTACGTGTTGTTATGTAGAATTGTGACTTCAGAACACACTATTATTTTTGCCCAAAGTATTGTCTAATCTCTGAACTGCATTTATAATATCTGTGTCTATGAAACCCATTAATTTACTGTAGATAATCACTGCTTACAGAAAGGTATGGTAAAGAATATGTTAAAAAGAATCATGAAGAAGGATAAAATGATAGGTCTTACATTTACACTGTTTATATTCGTGTATACATGTGCCTCATCATCAGTATATGCAAAAACTCTGCGCGATATGCCCACTGAAAACGGGACAATTGCTGAACCTGACGAGGAAGAACTGGCAGACAGCCCGTATCTCTCCCATGATGCTCTCGTTGCTCAGGATACTCTGTCTGAACCCACTGCTCCACTGATACAGAGTCTGACTATGGCGCAGGCATCCCCTTCCATATTATATCAGGATGCTGACTATGACAGTTTCTTTGAACACACGGTATTTGTCGGCGATTCCCTGACTGTTGGATTCACCAATTACTGCCAGAGCCGTTCCGATACTATGGCGACTGCTTCTACTTATTTTCTTGCAAAGACAAGCTGTTCTGCCAAAATTGCTCTTTCTGGTAATGCCTTAACGACCCATGCCAAAGTCATGCCATCCTACAATGGTAAGGTACAGTATATCGAGGATTCCATATCCCAGATGACAGATGTACAAAAGGTATTTATCTGCTTTGGTATGAACGATCTGGTAGGTTCTACTCCGTCACAGTATGTAGAAAGCATGGAGACTCTGATTGAAAGAATCGTTGCCAAGAGTCCACAGGTATCCATCTATGTAATCTCCGTTCCATGTATCATAGAATCAGCCCAATCAGGTATGCTTAACAATACCTCTATCCAAAAAGCCAACAGTCTCATGCAGACTTCCTGCCAGAATAACGGATGGGGATTTGTCAATCTGGCTGAATATCTCATGAATTCACATATGGCAATCTATCCGGAATACAGTTCTGATGGATATGTTCATGAGAATAACGCTGCCTATGCTATCTGGGTTAAAGTCCTGCGAAATTATGCTTATAAGGAAATGACATTATGAAAATAACAGCAAAGAAAAAGGTTCTGCTCATTGCTACAGGAGGTACGATTGCATCTAAAAGCACTCCCAATGGGCTTGCCCCACTGATTACCTCTGAAGAAATCATCAGCTATGTACCTGAAATCCAGGAATACTGCCAGATTGACACTTTACAGTTGTTCAATATCGACAGTACCAATATCTACTATACACACTGGCTTGCTATGGCACAGTGTGTAGAAGCCCATTACAATCAGTATGATGCTTTCGTCATTACACATGGAACAGATACTATGGCGTACACAGCTGCTGCCCTTTCCTATCTGATTCAGAATAACCGTAAGCCTGTTGTTATCACAGGTTCTCAGAAATCTCTGGCTGCGCAGGAATCCGATGCCAGACAGAATCTTTCAGATGCATTTATCTATGCTTCCTATGATGGCGCATGCGGTGTGCATATACTTTTTGATCATAAAATACTTCTGGGTACACGATCACGCAAAACAAGAACCAAGAGCTTTAATGCTTTTCAAAGTATTGATTTCCCGGAAATTGGAATCATTCGCAATCATAAAGTGATTCCCTATGTAACAGATGTGATTCATGCGGAAGCTCCTACTTTCTACCATAACCTGAATCCAAATATTTTTGTACTTCGACTGATTCCAGGTATCAGTCCTGACATCCTGCAATATATCGGAGAGCATTACGATGCAGTTGTCATTGAAAGCTTTGGCGTAGGCGGTCTTCCTTCCTATGGAAATACCCGTTTTGAAGAAGCCATTCATGATTTTCTCGCCAGAGGAAAGACTATTATCATGTCCACCCAGGTTCCCCATGAAGGAAGTGATATGGCAGTCTATCAAGTCGGCTATTACATGAAGGAGCGCTATGATCTGATTGAGGCATACAGCATGACTACAGAAGCTATCGTCACGAAACTGATGTGGATTCTTGGGCAAACAAAAGAGCCTGACGAAATTCGCAGACTCTTCTATCAACCTATTATGCATGATATCATTGTATAGTAACTATTCAGAATAGTTACATATTTGAAAAATTCATAAAACTCTTCTCTGTATTATGAGAACCAACTACTTTGACCGGTACGAACTTGCTGCCGGTCTTTTGTGCGTCTTCTAATGTGGCAGCACCGTTAAATACAAACCAACCACCATCTACTTCATTTACAGATACAATACCCTCTATTGCCTCTCCTGTCTCTTTCATTGTTGGATGGATAGATGACGGATTCAACTCCATCATTTTCTCAAATCTACCCTGCTGATACTCCTCCAGTCTGGTAAGAATCTCTTCTGCGATCTCTGCCGGAGCTGCATTGGTACTCTCGATAACCAGATTGTAATTGCTCATATCATAATAATCAATATCGTAGATTTCCTTAAATCTGACAGATTCCATCTCCTGTCTGTGTATCAGTGCCTTTTTACATGCTTCCTGAGACTCATAAGACTCAGAATTAGCACGTACACTGTCATTGAACACACGTCTGCTTGCTTCATTAATATCTGTAATTACAAATACCTTAAAACTGTCCGGTACAAAATGCCATGCCAGTCTGGAATCAAACATGATATTGTCACGTTCTCTGCCAATCTTGGCTGTTGTATCATCAATCATCTTGTCCACAGAACGGTCTCCATTTCTGGTTGCTTCATTGACCTGCCTGTTAAATTCCTCTACGGAAAGTCCCTTATCCATTGCAAGCTGTCTGAAGATATTACCTGTAGATACAATTTCATATCCTTTTTCCTTCAGAATCTTGCCAATACTTGATTTGCCGCTTCCCAGATTACCTGTAATTGTAATGTTCATCGTAAATAACCATGCCTTTCGTTCTTATACTAATTTGTTATTTTCCCATAGATTTCAAGCTGTGTCAATGCCGGGAATGGTGATTGTGTCTCAGCAGGTATTAATTTCTTAAATTCAACCCAGCTTACAGTTCGCTTTGGATATGTAACAATCTGTCCTGTTGCCATCTTTTCCAGCTGGGCTGCTACTGTACTTCCATCTGAAAAAGCCAGCGTTACTTCCTTCCACCAGTTATCATGAGGGAAATCTGCTCTCAGATAGATTATAGCCTTATCTGTCTCTATCTCATGTCCAAAGTCAATACGAAGCACAGCATCCGGATTGCGGTTAATTCCCCAGGATACATAAGGCCATTGACCGTGTGCACTGTTGGCTTTTACCCCATCTATGGCATTTCTCGCTGCAAAGACAGCCTCTCCTCTTGTCTCTACATTGGCAGAAGCATGTGGATAAGAATTGCAGTTATCATGATTATCATACACATTCAATGCCTGATTCCTGTATGCATATATCTCTTCGTCATAAGCCTCTCTGGCATAGATATAGTGAAGCTCTCCCATAAATGCCTTGGGTGAATAACCATCCCTCAACTCTCCAAAGGGTATTTTGATCTCTACATTACCAGTCACATAGATCAGTGAAGCTCCCATAGCATCGTCAGCCTGGAACATAAAATACTTCGGTTCTCCACTGTATTCCAATACAACACGGTCGCCTTCTTCATAAGCAGAAGTCGCTACCAGATAAGCTTCCCTCTCTCCACGCTCTACAAATTTCGTTTCGCCATTTGCCTTTAATACCTTTAATGAAAACATATCGCACCCCCAATAGCCAGTTTATTTTGTTTGAATCAAGTATACAACGATACTGTGAGAAAAGAAAGCACATTATTTAAACAGATAATACCTTTTGTATTTCTAGAACTATATGGTATAATGACAATAATTTACTAAATCTGTATTATGGAGGTACTATATATATGCTTAGCAATCATCAGGCAACAGAAGAAGAAAAAACAAAAATATGCGACTGGAAATACGAAGGTGAATATGCATTATACAATACCGTCAGTTATGAGGAAATGAAAAATCGAAAATTCGGATTTGGCAATTCTCAAATGTATGTAGAATCTTTTTTTGATAACAATGAACTGGTTGGTTTTTGCAATCTATTTGACGATGGAGATGAAGTCTTCTTTGGTATCGGTGTAAATCCTCATTTATGTGGAAAAGGTTATGGGAAAGAAATGATTGAAAAAATGTACGCAATCTCTCAAGAAATTTTCCCTGGGAAGCCCCTATATTTAGAGGTACGGACATGGAATAAGCGTGCTATAAATTGCTACAAAAGTGTAGGTTTCATAATTGATGGTGACATCATTCATCAGAAAACAAGTGCTGGCGAAGGCACTTTCTATCGTATGGTAAGGAAATAGTTCATTTCAGTTTGTTTCTGTATGGAAATACAAAATATTCTTCCATCGTAACTACAGAAGTTACAAATTTTTTATCTGCCTCATACCCATTACTGAAAAATTTCTTTACCTTGTCATAATATTGTGGGTTATTTTCATCCTTTTCAATGAAATATATGAATGGTGCGGTATCAACAAATGCCTTTTTATAATCTGTCATTCTCACGCATCTCCTTCATATATTCATCTACATACCGTCCTCTTTCGCTTGGGATAGCAAAACTATCCCAGTCGACGGGTGTTTTTTTACTTTTCTCTGTGGATAATTTAACAGAGTAACAATAACCTCTGTTCCATCATAGTCTCTAATATCTTCATCTTCAATAACAACTGTGTTACCTTGTACAATTCCCTTTACTGCTGCTAACATAGGTCATACCTCCTTTTAATTTTGGGATGAGCCCTCCGTTTCTATATACTTTTTCGCAATAAGCATACAACACCTTTTCTGCTTTTTCAATGAGAATCTATGTTGTTGATATTCCTAAGACACAATCAACAAGTGCCGTTAATACTATTTTGTCTCCAGCTTTTGACACGGGGACTTTATTTCAATTTTTCCAGTAGAAAATACTTCATTCCCATGATTACAAAGCCTTCCTCATTTCTCCAATGCTTTTTTGTTCCGTTTACTATCACAATCTTTTTAAACGAATCCGGAATATTTCTAAATGAGTTAAATTCCTGCGTCTGCTTTTCCTCAGAAGTCATATCATAAGCCACCTGAATATAATATCCCTGACTACCCTGATTGACTACAAAATCAACTTCAAACTGCTTTCGAGTCGTGATTGTTTAAACATGTGAGCCGGGCACATGACCCCCAGCTCTTTTTATGCTTGTATCGTCAACTCTCAATTCAATTATGTTTTCATCCAAACACAATTTTTTCGTCCGATTCAATGCTGTTCTTGACGAAAAATCATTTCTTCGATAAGAAGCAAGCCTGCATCGGAGGATAAACCTCCTCCATCAAAATTTTTAATCAGTCATTATTCCGCATCTTTCTTATATAATTGTCAATCTCATTAGCGTTTCTTCCACTTGGGACAACATATTTTTCCATATCTACTATTTAGCGGCTCTTAGCTGCCCTTGTTTCTTACTTATAATGCTTATTTTTATGTATCACTGTAATGATATTTACAAGCTAGTATATATACGTTTTCTTCATCAATCTTATAAATCAATCTATCTTTTTCATTTATTCGTCTGCTCCAAAAGCCGGTTAAATTTCCTGCTAATGGCTCAGGTTTTCCAATTCCCTCATTTCCATTTCTACAAATATCCTCTATGAGGCTATTAATCTTCTTTAATGTTTTTCGGTCTTCCGTTTGCCAGCAAACGTAATCGTTCCATCCATTATCTGTAAAAACTTTATTCATCAGCGGCTGCCTCTATAAGATTATGTTTAGCAAAATTTCCATTTTCTAACTGTATTTTGGATTCCATTAACCAATCATAGTTTGCTTTATTTCCCATAATATAAGCATTTTCCATAAGATTATTATATACTTCTTCTGACAACATAACCACATTTTTATTATCTTTACGTGTAACAATCAAAGTTTCGTAATCATCTGTAACCTTATCCATATAAGCTTTCATATTATCACGAAGATTTGTATAATTAACTGCTAACATACGAACACCTCCATTATCAAACGTACAATTTTCTGTACTTTTATTATAACGTACAGTTTTCTGTACGTCAAGTTTTTATATTATTCTATGTAAAAACAAGAAAATATATTCTAATCATAAAAAGAAATAGCATCCCAGCCCGTCCAAAGTTGATGAGATGCTATTCTTTATTTAGCTATTTACTGAGGGCAAATCGGCATCACGTCCGATTACCTTTCCTCCAGGAAATTTTATTGAAGATAGATAAATCTGTATATGTACTGTGCAATTCATAACTAACCATTTTGAATTACTTGTGGATGTGTCTGTGTAGGTAGTCACGGACACATCTTTTTTTATATCATCAAGAAACATGTCATTCATAACGCATCACACACCTTTCTTCTCATTCTTCTGGCGGTAGAAATATACCCATGATGCAACTGTGCTAGGTGAAACACCTAAACGCCCACCAATTTCCATGTAAGAACATGTTTTGCACAGATTTCTTAATTTGCGTGCTGACGGACGCTTTGTTGGGCGTCCAATCTTTGGTGGCAGTCTATAATATTTCTTCCAGTTACAAACAGTAGAACGGTCAACACAATAGAGCTGAGCAATCTGCTCTATTGTCAGCATGTCTGATAAATGCTGGAGCGTTTCTTTATCAGGTCGTCTTGACGGTCGTCCACCTTTTCTTGTTTCAAGCATGTCGTCACTCCTTTAAATAATTTTAGGCACAAAAAAGCGGCAGACAGGAAAACGTATAGCTATGCTATACACTTTCCTGTTCACCGCTTTTAACTTCGCAACTGCTTGTTCTCATAGCTGGTATGACTAGCTGACATGGAGCATATAAAACTTTGTCTTACGAGTTTAGTCTGCACCCTCATAGACTTCATGAACTTATCGTTCAAACCATGCACGCACTTCGTGAACACCGCTTATATGTTGTTGCAAATAGAATACTACTTTTTTTAGACAGTGTCAAGCAATATCTCGACCTTTTACAATCCTTTCTTAATAAGCAGTTTCTCAGTAAACACGGGAAAAGTGAGCAAAATAATCTTTTGAGTTTTTAGAACTATATGGTACAATTAAAAAGGTAATTTACCAGACTGAATTTGTATATGGAGGAAAATTGATATGAAAAAAACTGCCGTATTATTATATGATTCATTTTGTAATTTTGAAATCAGTCCTGCGCTTGAGATATTGGCACTCGCTGAAAAACCAATTACAATTTTTGGGATTTCAAAACAGGCAATCAGAAGTGAAGATGGATTATCAGTAATTCCCGATGCTACTATTAATAATTTTGATTTGGATGCGTATGACAGCTTGATATTGCCTGGTGCAATGGATATCAGAGAGGCTATTGAAAACAAAAAAATAATAGATTTCATCAAAAAGTTTGACGGAAAAACAATAGGAGCTATTTCAATTGCACCTCTGTTACTTGTCAGAGCCGGATTACTTAATGGAAAACCGTTCATGGCTGGTGTCAATAAAGAAGAGATTTTTGAAGAAGGATTTTCCGAAAGTGATTTAGCAGAAATGGTGGGCTGGGATGACAATATAAACAAGCCCATTAAGGATGGATATATTATAACTGGCAATATAATCACATCAATATCATACAATTTTGTCAAATGGGCATTGGCTTTCGGAAAAATGGTAGGAATTGATATTCCTGCAAAAACGTTTGGTATTCAATAGTTTTCCGTTTATGATAAAACCATGTTGCCACAAAGACGTTTTTCGACTATTTACAATTTTTGAGGCTGGGGACGTTTTGGGGACTTGAGGACGCTTGGGGACGCTACCTTGGCGTGGAGCGTCCCCAGCCTTGCGCGTAGTATTTACAAGGCTTTGCGCCACTTTGGGGACGATGGGGACGCTTTTTTTATAAAACAATGTTCTTAGAGAATAAAAATGTTAATACAAAATGCCGTCAACCCCAGAATCTACAATGCTTAGAAGTTTTTAGACTGTCAATAAATATTGATAGTCTAAAAACCCCCGTAGCCTGTTTTGAGTTTTTCGACTATTTACAATCATACAAAAAAGGGACTTACGCCCCTTTTTCATTCTACATCACCAATCATGCGATTATCTTCGATACAAGCCACATATTCTCATAAAGCATAATGCGAATAGTGGGTTCGTCACATAGTTGATAAGTGGAGTAGACGGGAGTCGAACCCGTGTCCGAAAAACTATCCCATGTACTTCTACAGGCTTAGTTGATTATTTCGGGCTTCTGCAGCCCTGTTCCTTTCCATACAGGCGAATCAACGCCCCTGCATAGTCGGTAGCTTCATCATACGCCCACATACGCAAAGCTTAGTATGTGTCGTTTCCTACATAATCGATGCCTGGGTCTTAATGTGTAGGTGCACTAAGTCAGACAGCTGCCATTAGGCAGCGTATGCTAAATTATCTTCAGCGTTTAATTTTAATTGTGGATTTAACGCATTCCTGCGGCCTGCTTCTCCATCTTCAAATTCCCCGTCGAAACCTTTACTACCCCATATTCAATTGTATGACAGTCTGACTATTGCCAGACTGTCTATTAATTATATAGAAAACTTCTGATAAAGTCAATATTTAATATAAATTCTTTACCTTGAACTCTCTCTCTGTCTCACGTCTGGCATCTTTCTTGGCAATATCCTCTCTCTTATCGTAGAGCTTCTTACCTCTTGCCAGTCCGATTTCTACTTTGGCTTTACCATCTTTGAAATAGACCTGTAATGGCACCAATGTATAACCTTTTTCCTTGATCTTACCAAGAAGTTTATTAATCTCCTGCTTGTGAAGGAGTAATTTCTTCACGCGCAGCGGATCTTTGTTAAAAATATTGCCTTTTTCATAAGGAGATACATGCATGCCGTAGACAAATACCTCTGCATTCTCTATACGGATAAATGCCTCTTTGATGCTGCACTTACCCATACGCAGGGATTTTACCTCTGTCCCGTGAAGGGCAATTCCACACTCTATCTTCTCTTCTATAAAATAATCATGGTATGCTTTCTTATTATTCGCAACCAGTTTCATAGTATCTTTTGCCATGGTTATACCTCTTCTTTATCATCATCCGGTTCTAGTTCCCATTCCTGGGGTATAACGAAATCAATCGTTCTGGAAATCTTATCTGTAGCGTTGACTCTGACTTTTAATTTCTGTCCCAGCTTATACCGCAGGTTAGTTGCCTGACCAACCATTTCATAGCTTTCTTCATCATAATAGAAATAATCACCCGGCAGCATGGACACATGAATCATACCTTCTATCGTATTAGGCAGTTCCACATATACGCCCCATGATGTAATCGAAGAAATGACACCTTCGTAGATCTCACCCAGATGTTCTTCCATATATTCTACTTTCTTGAGCTTATCAGTCTCACGCTCTGCCTCATCAGCCCGCCTCTCCATTTCCGAAGAATGCTGTGCTACTTCTGGAAGTATCTCATTATAATGGGCAACTCGGTTCTCGTTCATTCTGCCCCTGATCTGCTCTTTAATAATACGATGTATCTGAAGATCGGGATATCGTCTGATAGGCGATGTGAAATGGCAATAGAACTGACATGCCAGTCCAAAATGCCCTGTGCAGTCAATTGTGTATTTCGCCTGCTTCATGCTTCTTAAAGTCAATCTGCTGATTAGTGCCTCCTGTGGAGTATCTTCTATGTTAGCAAGAAGCTTCTGCAATTCTTTAGGATGAATCTCTTCCTGTTTACTCTTAATCGTATAACCGAAATTACGGATAAAAGTACTTAATTTGGCAATCTTCTCCGGATCTGGATTATCATGTGTTCTATATACAAAAGGTATCTCCATCCAGTAGAAATGCTGTGCTACTGTTTCATTTGCAATCAGCATGAAATCTTCAATGATCTTTGTTGCCACATTTCTATCATAAGGTTTGATATCTACAGGATGTCCCTTTTTATCCAGAATAATCTTTGTTTCTGGGAAATCAAAGTCAATGGAGCCACGTTTTCTTCTCTTTTCACGAAGAATCGCTGCCAGTTCCTGCATAAGTTCAAACATGGGAACCAGTTCTTCATATTCTTTGATCTCAGATTCGTCTTTATCTTCCAGAATCTTCTTTACACTGGTATAAGACATTCTGCGGTCAACACGGATCACTGATTCCACAATGTCATGACTGATTACTTCTCCTTTGGGATTGATCGTCATCAGACAACTCAGAGCCAGTCTGTCTACACCGGCATTGAGGGAACAGATACCATTGGATAAAGTATGTGGAAGCATGGGAATTACTCTGTCTACCAGATATACGCTCGTACCACGTTTCTTCGCTTCCCAGTCAAGTGCAGAATTCTCCTGTACATAGTTGGTCACATCTGCAATATGAACGCCTAGATGATAATTCTCTCCATCTTTGGAAAGGCTTACTGCATCATCAAGATCCTTGGCATCTTCTCCGTCGATTGTTACCATCTGTACATTTCGCAGATCTGTTCTGCCTGCCATATCTGCCTCTGTCACATCACGAGCTGCATTTTCAGCCTGATGCAGAACCTTCTCCGGGAATTCCACAGGCAATTCATAGCCTCTGACAATAGACATAATATCTACGCCTGGATCATTTACATGTCCAAGTATTTCGATAATCTTGCCTTCCGGTTTACGATTATCTTTTCCATAATCTGTAATCTCACATACTACTTTGTGTCCTGATACAGCTCCCTTGGAACGCTCTGATGGGACAAAAATGTCTGTTCCGATCTTCTCATTATCAGGAATTACAAATCCATAATTCTGATTACTTTTATCATATGTGCCTACGACCTGTTTCATGCCTCTGGCTACAATTTCCGTAATCTGAGCTTCCTGACGTTTTCCATGCTGTACCGGCAATAGTGTCACTTTTACAGTATCTTTGTGGAATGCTCCATTGATGCAGTTCTCCGGGATATACAGATCATCCTCTCTGCCTTCTACCTCTACAAAGCCAAAGCCCTTTGGATGGCTGATAAAAGTACCGATTAATGCTTCCGGTGCATGCTTTGCCTTGATGAATTTACCCTTCTTGGTAATACTGATCTTTCCTTCAGTCAAAAGCTCATTCAGAATACGGTTCAATTCGCTTCTGTCTTCTTTGGAGACTTGCAGCATAACCGCAAGTTCCTTCTCTTTCATTGGAATATAGAACTCTTCACCCATCAGGTCAAGAATCACCTTTTTACGTTTATCATTCTGTTCCATAGTATCGCCCCCTTTGCTGTCAGTTACAGTATTCTCAATAGCTACAAAAAAACACTCTTTTACAAGAGTGTTTTACGTTATCTTAAAAGTTTATATTTAAAACAACTGAAAGAAGTATAAATACAACTCCAAGAACCTTGGTCAGCTTCACTAATGTGCCTTCCATGGAGCGGCCTTTATTCTTGCCCCAATAAGTCTCTGCAGCACCACTGATTGCGCCAAGTCCTGCCGATTTACCTTCCTGCATCAAAACAATCGCTGTAAATACGATAGACACTAATATTAAAATAATGGTGAGGACTGTTCTCAAAACTGCCATTCTGTACACCTCCTTAGTATCAACATACCGGATTCAAAAGAATCCACGAACATGAGTGTAACATAAAATGTAGATTTAATCAAGACAATTCAAACAGATTATCCTTTTATTTTTTCTTCATTCTCAAAAGTTCTTCTTCAATCTGCATGATATGCTCCGAATAGTTTCTAAGTTTATCTTTCTTTCTGACTTTTCCTTCAGAAATATGCTTCTCCATCTCTAACCAGTATTCCATACCAATCGTATGAATCTGCATAGTTACAACTGCTGTTTCATTCTTTTGATTTTCAACAGGAATTCCTATCTTTACAATACAGCCACGATAACCATTCTTCTTAGGGGCATCAATATAGTTCTTTTTCTCTATGACCTTCCACTTCTTCTTGTCTTCCAGCTGTTTCATGATTTTCATGATATCATCTGTAAAATAGCACAATACCGTAACATGATATATGCCATTTTCTTCTTGTTCGGAGACAAATTCCTTGATAATCTCTCTTTCAGCCTTCTGTGCAAGCTTCTCAGATAATTTGTTAAGGAAGTTTTCTACCTTAATTCTCGCGTATTCATTTAAGTCGTTCTCTTCAGATACCTGAAGTTCCATTGTTTTATTATCTTCCATAGGAAATATACCAGCCTTTCTATATTACATATTCCTTTTTCACACTATTTCTCAGAATATGTGTTGCCAGTGATTGCAAAAATAACCCACTCTGCAATGTTCACTGCATGATCTCCGATTCTCTCAAAATACTTTGCAATCATTAGTAAGTCAGCCGCCTGTTCTCCGTTCTCCGGCTTATCGTGAATCAGTCTGATCAATTCTGTCTTTACCGTATTGAACAGATTATCTACAATATCGTCAGATTTGATGACTTCTCCTGCCAGAACAATATCGCCACGCACATATGCATCTATACTGTTAATAACCATAACGGTAGTTTCCTTTGCCATTTGTGGCAGATGATCCAGCTTCTTAATATATTCTTCATCAGCCAGATGAATGGATATCTCTGCAATATCTCCAGCCTGGTCTCCGATTCTCTTCATATCCGTTACCATTTTCATGGCAGAGGATACCCTTCTCAAATCACCTGCTACCGGCTGCTGAGATAAAAGAATCTGGAAACACATGTTTTCAATCTCTTTCTCTTTTCTTTCGATTTCATCTGCGTAAAGCATGGTCTTCTCAGCTTTTTCGCGGTCCTGTTTGACCAAGGCACTGATTGCCATTTCAATGGACTGCTCCATCATACTTCCCATATGAATCAATTCTTCATTTAACTTTGACAATTGTTTATCAAATTTGTTACGCATATCAACCAAACCTCCCTGTGATATAATCTTCTGTCTTTTTATTCTTAGGGTTAGAGAAAATTGTCTCTGTCTTATCAAATTCTACCACTTCGCCAACCAGGAAAAAGGCTGTCTCGTCAGAAACACGTGTAGCCTGCTGCATATTGTGAGTTACTACAACTACTGTGTATTTCTTCTTCAGATCTTCCATCAGCTCTTCTACTTTCAGAGTAGAGATAGGATCCAATGCAGATGTCGGCTCATCCATCAATAAAACATCCGGCTGTACAGCCAGTGCCCTTGCAATACACAGTCTCTGCTGCTGGCCGCCTGATAAACCAAGCGCTGATTTCTTCAGTCTGTCTTTTACTTCATCAAAGATAGCTGCACCACGAAGACTCTCTTCCACTATCTCATCCAGCTTGGATTTGTTCTTGATTCCATGGATTCTGGGACCATATGCTATATTATCATAAATGCTCATTGGGAATGGATTGGGCTGCTGGAATACCATACCAATCTTCTTGCGAAGAAGTGTGGTATCTACATTTTCTCCATATATATTTTCGTTATCCAATGTGATTTCACCTGTAATCTTCACATTTTCCACCAGATCATTCATTCGGTTCAGACTTTTCAAGAACGTGGATTTACCACAACCGGATGGTCCTATCAAAGCTGTTACTGCATTTTTCTTAATATCCATATTTATATCTTTCAGTGCATGGTTTTCACCATAATAGAGATTCAGATTCCTGGCACTGATCTTGATTTCTTCATTCATTGTTTTTTATCCTTCCTAATTTTTCTTCGTTACGTCCAGTTTACCAGCCAGTAATTTTGTAATCATATTAATCACCAGTACAATGACCAGAAGTACAACTGCAATACCAAAGGCAATATCATACTGTCCTTTTGACATGGACAGATAGAGCTGAATCGTAAGGGTTCCACCGGACTCCAGAATCTTGTGCAGATATCCAAAAGAGGTCTTTGGAAGTAAATATCCGCTGCCCGCTGTAAATAACAATGCGGCAGATTCACCTACGATACGTCCTATCGCAAGAATAACACCTGTTACAATACCTGGCATGGCTGATGGCAGAAGAATTGTACGAATCATATACCATTTCGTAGCCCCCATACCAAGTGCACCATTACGATAACTGTCAGGAACGGTCTTGAGCGCTTCCTGTGTATTTCTGGTAATCAGAGGCAATACCATAATCGCCAGTGTCAGTGCACCAGTCAGCAGGGAATATCCAAGTCCTAACGTATTACCAAAGAACATCATACCGAACAGACCAAATACAATAGATGGAATACCTGACAGAGTTTCTGTTGTAAACTCAATGATTTTGACGATCTTACCAGGCTTCGCATATTCATTCAGATATATGGCAGAGCCAATTCCAACAGGTGCTGCCACCAGAAGAGTAAGTAAAATAATATAAATTGTATTGAGAATGTTACCGGCAATACCTGTTGTGCCTTTCAAAGCACTGGTTACACTGGTAAGGAATGACCAGCTGACACGGCTGATGCCTTTTGCAAATACATACCCGATAATGCCAATCAGCAGAATAACGGATATACTTGCTGATAAATAGATCAGAACATATAACACGTTATCCGACACTCGTGCTTTTTTCTTATGGATACTAAGATAATTCTTAGTTTTCGGGGAACTTTTCCCATCTAATACCACTGTCTTTTCCATGAATGATACCTTTCCTTTCTACTACTTCTCTTTTTCATTCGTGCTTAACAGCTTTGCAAATACTGTATTCACAACCATAATGAAGAAGAACAGAATCAGACCGATAGTGAACAATACCTGTCTGTGTTCATCAGCTGCATATCCCATTTCTGCAACAATGGCTGTTGTCAGGAATCGGACAGAATTGAAAGGCAACGGTAAATTCACGCTGCTTCCTGATACCAGCGTAATCGCCATGGCTTCGCCAATAGCACGGCCTACACCAAGTACGATTGCCGACATGATACCGGATCTGGCAACGGGAAGTACTACTTTGAATATCGTCTGAATCTTGGATGCACCCAGAGCAAGAGATGCACTGCGCATTTCCCTAGGTACTGCCCTGATGGAGGATTCACTGATATTAATTACTGTGGGCAGAATCATAATTGCCAGTACAATGATTGCTGAGATCAGATTGGAACCACCAGTAAACTGGTGTGTGGAAGAGCCCTTGAAAATGATTTTCTCTATTTTATACATGAAAGGATTCAGTATCATGATACCCAGGAGTCCATAAATAACAGAAGGAATACCTGCTAACAGTTCTACCGCTGGTTTTACAATAGCTGCCAGCTGTTTAGGCGCTACTTCTGCGATAAATACAGCTGTAAGTACACCGATTGGCACACCAATCAGTACTGCAAATGTCGTTCCTACAATAGAAGTAAGGATAACATACAGAATACCGTATTTAGGATCGGCTGCTGTAGGTGCCCACTGGGTCTCGAACAGAATCTCTTTGAGTCCGATTTTTAAGATTGCGGGTGTACCATTCAATATCATATAAATCGTAATGGAAAATACCGCAAGTACTGCAAAAAAGGCACATACAAGAAAGATGATCTTCATGATCTCTTCTGCTATCGCCTTCGTCTTTTTATTCTCTATAATTGAAAATGAATTATTAATATGTATATCCATAAGTCTCCTAACTGCGTATAGCCCTATGTCGAAAACGTTAACTATTCAGAGCCATGCAAAACTGCGCTCTGCGAATGCTTGCATTCAGGCAGATACGCAGTTTTATATGGCGAAGTAACCACAATGAGCAGATAACAAGTAAACTTGTGTTGCCTTAATTGTTATAATACTTAGTCAACTGTGATAAGACCTACACCTGCGATAACAGACTTACCTTCATCAGAAGAAAGATAATCGAATAATGCCTGTACAAGTTCGTTCTGCTCAGAAATCTCACCCTTAGTAGCCATTACGAAAGGTCTGCTTAAGAAATAGTTACCAGCCTTGATGTTATCAGCTGTTGCTTCAACGCCTTCCAGTGAGAATGCCTTTACTGTGTCATCTACTACATCAAGAGATACATATCCGATTGCACCTGGTGTAGAAGCTACTTTAGCCATTACAGCGCCTGTAGAATCAAGTTCGTTTGCATATGTACACTGATCAGCAATGTCAAGCAATTCTTCGAAAGCTCCTCTTGTACCGGAACCTGCTTCACGGCCAACTACAACGATTGCTTCATCTGCACCGCCAAGTTCACTCCAGTTAGTTGCCTGACCTGTATAGATTGAAATAAGCTGGTCTTTTGTCAAATCTGCTACTGCGTTGTCAGTATCTGTTACAACTGCAATACCATCAATTGCTACAATATTCTCAACTGCGCCAGCTTCTTTCTCGCTGTCCTTTAATGCCCTGGATGCATCACCGATATCTGCACTGCCTGCTAACAGTGATTCAATACCTGCTGAAGAACCTGTGAACTCTGCTGTAACAGTTACATTAGAATATTTCTCCATGAAGCTCTCTGCCACTGCATTTGCAAGCTTCTCCATGGAAGTACTTCCTGCTAATGCAATTGTACCGGATAAATCTGCGCTTGCTGCTTCACTGCTTGCCTGCTCTGTAGATGCTGCCTGTGTATCTGCTGCAGAAGATGCAGGTGCTGCTGCTTCAGAAGATGCAGGTGTTGCAGCTGTATCCTGCTGTGTATTACCACATGCTGCAAGACTCATCATCATTGCTGCAGCCATAGTTACTGTCATACTTTTTTTCAATGTTTTTTTCATAATTGATTTTCCTCCTACGAACAGTTCTTCTGTTCCACTAAATAATTTAATTTCAAATGTCTTTCGCATTCGTTACTGTAAGAATACTGTTGCTATGTAAAATGCAAAACCAATCTTATGTAAAATATTTGTAAAGTTGTAAAAAGGGCATATCATTTCACATGATATACCCTTTATATCTACTCTTCTATTGGAAAAGGCGTTGCATATACGGAAGTTCCATCCAGCTCCTCTTCTATTCCAAGAAGTCTGTTATACTTTGCTACTCTGTCACTTCTGCACGGTGCGCCGGTCTTGATCTGACCTGCATTCACTGCCACTGCAAGATCTGCAATAAAGGTATCCTCTGTTTCTCCGCTTCTATGACTTATTACTGCTTTGTACCCATGATGTTGTGCCATCTCTACAGCACTCATGGCTTCACTGACTGTACCAATCTGATTGACCTTTACCAGAATCGCATTCGCAACTTCCAGTTTAATTCCTGCCTCAAGGCGTTTCGTATTCGTTACAAACAGATCATCTCCTACCAGCTGCACCTTTGAGCCCAGGCGCTTCGTCATCAGTTTCCATCCATCCCAGTCATCCTCTGCAAGTCCATCTTCTATGGAAATGATAGGATACCTCTCAATAAGTCTGTCATAGTAATCAATCATCTGCTCCGTATCTCTTACCACTTCTTCCTCGGCACCGCTCAACTCACTTTCGCCTGGGAAATGATACATGCCGTCTTCCTCGTTATATAATTCAGAAGCAGCAACATCCAAAGCAATCTTCACATCTGTACCGGGCTTATATCCTGCTGCCTTGATAGCTTCTACAATTAAATCCAGCACTGCGGCTGCATCTGGAAGGTCTGGTGCGAAACCACCCTCATCACCTACACCTGTGGATAATCCACGCCCATGACATAATTTCTTCAAATTATGATAAATTTCTGCACATACTCTAAGTCCTTCTGCAAAGCAGCATGTGCTTACAGGCATAATCATAAACTCCTGAAAATCCACTGTATTGGTCGCATGTCTTCCGCCATTAAGAATATTCATCATTGGAACCGGTATTCTTGCTGTATCAATTCCCCCCAGATATCGATATAAAGGGATATCCAATGCCTTCGATGCCGCTCTGGCAGCTGCCATGGACACTGCCAATGTTGCATTTGCACCCAGATTACTTTTATTTTCTGTTCCATCTGTTTCTGTTAATATTTTGTCAATTCTTCTCTGATTCAGGGCATCTTTTCCAACCAGTACATCCTTAATCTTGAAATTCACATTGCGCACTGCCTTCATAACGCCTAATCCCATATAGCGCAATTCACCATCTCTTAATTCCACGGCTTCATATTTACCGGTACTCGCCCCTGATGGCACAGCTGCCACTCCTATATACCTGTCATTTACAATAACCTGTGCTTCTACTGTTGGATTGCCTCTGGAATCTAATATTTCTCTTGCATGAACATCGCTGATTACATAATGCATCATATAAAAACCTCCATTTTGAACATTTTGTATTATCCTGTCCAAAATGGAGGTAACTTATCCAGCATTTTTAATTATATTTCTGATTATGTTGTACATATGATATAAATGCATCCTTATCAATCGGCTTTGAATAAAAATATCCCTGCAGATAGTCACATTCCAGTTTTTTAAGCATATTCATCTGTTCTTCACTCTCTATGCCCTCTGCCACAATCTTCCGGTGTACATCATGGAACATGGAAATCAGGTTCTTCAAAGTCACAAAGCTGTCACGATTCTGGAATGCACTCCATACAATGCTCTTATCCAGCTTAATCACGTCCACAGGATACTCCAGAACCCTCACTAGATTGGAATATCCGGTTCCATAATCATCCAGTGAAAATGTGAATCCGAGATTCTTCAACCGGTGTAATTGCTCGCTCAGCCTCTGCTCGTCATAATTCGTTGCAGTCTCTGTAATCTCCAGATTGATATGCGTTGGATCAATATTATATTTATTCAGATAAAACACAAGCTTATCCGATAATTTCTTATCCATACACTGCATAACGGACAGATTAATTTCAATAAATTCTACACCAAGCTTCTCTAAATCATGATCGCTGATAAAATGAAATACTTCATCGATCACGTATTCACTGATTTCATGTATCTTACCATTGCTCTCGGAAATAGGGATAAATTCCTCAGGTGACACAAATCCCAGAACTCTGTCATGCAAACGTATCAATGCTTCAGCAGAAATAATCCTGCCTGTCGCAGTTTCTACAATGGGCTGATAGAACATGGTGAACTCTTTCTCAACCAGTGCCCTTTCTATCGCCTCTTCAACACCTCGGTATCTTTGAAGCTGGTCAATGCCAAAGCTGTCTCCCTGTATCACTTCTACCGATTCATTGCTATTATAACGCATATCATCACAGGCTGTAAAATACCGCTTGTAATTCAATCGTACATTCTTGTCACAATCCAGATTGATTACTGCAACGAACAGCTGTAAATGCACTGCTGCACCATTCAGTAAAAACGTATCATCCATCCTGTTCCTTAATTTATCAAAGAAATCCTGTTCTGAAAATTTGTCTTTTGTATGTACAATAACCACAAATCTTCCCATTCCAATGTAGTAAACAGAGGTCAGCATGGAGTATTCCTTAATCCGTTCTGCAAGTTCCCTGATGATTTCAATAATTGCCACTTCATGACAGTTTTCTTTAAGATATGTATAATTCTTTAATTTAATAAGGTATACCGTTTTGTTATTTTGATTATAGATTTCTTTACTGACATATTGCTCATATGCCTTTCTGTTGAGCAGCCCTGTATATGAGTCCTTATAAAATTCCACTACCGTCAATGCCAGAAGGAATACAACAATATTGACAATCAGCATGGAATAATACAGCGTTTCATCTTGTAATACAATGAAAGCAACAGCCTGCAGTACTGCAAAAGACGCAACCAGAACAACGCATTGCCCAAAGATTTTGGGAAGAAATCTGCGCTTCATGATTCCCCTGATTGTTGCACCGATTGCATAAAATGCCCTTACCAGCATTAACAGCCAGAAGAAGCTGCCTCTATATATGATTCCATCCTGCATATAGAAGATCAGATGTGTAAAAGGTGAAGCCACAATCATAATGTCCATTATAATCGCAGGAACAAACAACGATATCTTCTTCCACATGGGATAATAATGGAACTGATTCAGAAGGCACAGCATAAAATATGCATATAAAGAATAAACCGATACCGTCATAATATAGTGGATAATGCGTTCTGCAATTATCATCCCCTGATTATACGGCAATAATCCCTCTTCCATGGAAATTCCATACAGATGGTTGACATACATAATTACACCAGCCCACATCAGCATACGAAAAGCCCTGCGGTAGTATTCCTTACTCTGCACACTCACATAGGTAAACCATAAGCATACCAGAAGTATGCTTAGAATCAATAAAACATATCCTATTCGCATATTGATCAAGACCTCATCTCCTATCTTAATCCCCTACAAGCAATAGTCTATCATATTTGTCATATTATTTCTACAATTTATTATTACTTTGTTATAATTTATCCTATGTGTCCTAAAATACAAAAAGAGCCGGATTGTAAATAAAATCCGACCCTTTAATATCATATTTTATTTTCTGATCAGTAAAGACTGGCCTGTCATTTCTGCAGGCTTCTCCATACCCATTGTTTCAATCAATGTTGGAACGATATCTGCAAGGCATCCGCCTTCCTTTAATGTGTAATCCTTATCATAATTTACAAGAATAAATGGAACAGGATTCGTTGTATGGGCTGTGTATGGTTCTCCTGTCTCATAGTCTACCAGCTGTTCTGCGTTACCATGATCTGCACATACGAACATTGTACCGTTTACGGAAAGTAATGCATCTACTGCCTTACCTACGCACTCGTCTACCACTTCCACTGCCTTGATTGCCGCAGCTTCTACACCAGTATGTCCAACCATATCAGGGTTAGCAAAGTTAATGATAATTACATCATACTTACCGGATTTGATTGCGTCTACCAGCTTGTCACATACCTTATATGCGCTCATTTCAGGCTTCAGATCATAAGTAGCAACTTCCTTTGGTGAAGGAACCAGTACTCTGTCTTCACCCTTGTTGGGTTCTTCTACACCACCATTGAAGAAGAATGTTACATGGGCATATTTCTCTGTTTCTGCGATTCTTGCCTGGGTCATATCATGTGCTGCGAGCCATTCACCAAAAGTATTGGTTACAGAAATCTTGTGGAATGCTACTGACTTATTAGGAATTGTTGAATCATAGTCAGAGAAGCATACAAACTTCACATCCAGTCTCTTTCTATCAAATCCTTTAAAATCATCATCACAGAAGCATCTTGTCATTTCTCTTGCCCTGTCAGGTCTGAAATTAAAGAAAATAATGGAATCACCGTCTTTAATTGTAGCTACAGGCTGTCCATTCTCTGTTACTGCTGTAGGCATTACGAACTCATCTGTCTTGCCATCATCGTAGGACTGCTGTACTGCAGCAGGTCCGGATACAGCACTCTTGCCTTCGCCTGTTGTCATTACATCATATGCAAGCTTTACACGGTCATAGTTGTTATCTCTGTCCATTGCATAGTAACGGCCCATAACGGATGCTACCTTGCCAACACCGATTTCAGCCATCTTGGCTTCCAGCTCTTCTACATATCCCTTACCGGATGCAGGAGGTGTATCACGTCCGTCCAGGAAGCAATGTACATATACCTTGGAAAGACCATTCTTCTTAGCAAGCTCTAACAGACCATAAAGATGTGTATTATGGCTGTGAACACCACCATCAGATAACAGTCCGAATAAATGAAGGGCAGAATCCTTTGCCTTGCAATTGTCTACAGCTTCCAGCAATGCAGGATTTTCAAAGAATGTACCATCCTGAATCTCCTTAGTGATTCTTGTAAGCTCCTGATATACAATTCTTCCGGCACCCATATTAAGATGGCCTACTTCTGAGTTACCCATCTGACCTTCCGGAAGTCCTACTGCCATTCCACTTGCCTTACCCTGTACAAATGGATATTCTTTCATAAGTCTGTCCATAACAGGGGTGTTCGCCTCTGCTACTGCATTATGGTCCTTTCTCTCATTGAGTCCGTAACCATCGAGGATCATTAAAACAGTTGTTTTCTTACTCATTGTTCTGTTCTCCTATTCCTTGTTTTATTTTTATCAGTTTAAATCAAGTTTACTTGTTAAAATTTTCACTGCTAGTTGATTATACACTGTTTTATCAATGGATGCAATAACATCAGGAATTTGTGTAATTTTTTTAGAATTTTCAGAATAATGGTTGACAGGTATCACTTTTAGGCGTAACGTAGGGGATGTCACTATTGATTCACACACGAAAGGAGGTAAATTATGTTACTGATTAACTCAAATAACACAACAGCCAACAACATAAGCATTTATTGTATGGGAATTACCTCCGGTTATACGCAGCCATAACCTAATATGGTTCGGGCACAATTGTATTGATTTTAGACCACGGTAGTTTTCTATCGTGGTTTTTTTGTGCACAAAAATATGATTGCTGCCAATTAGCCGGAACAAACCAACACATTTAGAAAGGGATTTGGGAGATTTTATGAGAAAGAAACTATCAACGTATATATGGGAATATAAATGGCACTATCTTTTTGCCATTATTGCCCTGATTATCAGCGTATCCCTGGATATGCTGTCCCCTATGCTGACAATGCATATCATAGATGATGTCATTGTCGGTAGAGAATTGACATTACTGCCCTGGCTATTGGGCGGAATCCTGATGGTAGGCGTTGGAAGATGTATATTCCAATATTGTAAGGAATATACCTTTGACAAAGCAGGTTCCAAAATAGCCTCTGACATGAGGCTTGAACTCTTTGACCATATTCAAAGTCTCAGCTGTAATTATTTTGATAAAACAAATACCGGAGAATTAATGGCAAGAGTCAAGGATGATATTGACCGAATCTGGGATACCCTCTCCTATGTCGGCATGCTGATCATCGAAGTAATCTTCCATACTACAGTTGTATTATTCTGTATGTATAACCTGAATGCTCCGCTCGCCATCATTCCTACTCTTGCCATGATCCTATGCGGATTTATCGCCATCAGAATGGAAAACAGGCTTGGCGACGTTTATGAAGCAATCAGTGAAGAAAATGCAACTTTAAATACGGTAGCGGAAGAGAATCTTGCAGGTGTCCGCACAGTAAAGGCTTTTGCCAGAGAGAAATTTGAAATCAAAAAGTTCCTCTCACACAACAAACGTTACTATGACTTAAATATGCAGCAGTCCAAAATATTTGTAAAATACTACCCCTGCTTCCAGATCATCACCAAGCTTCTGCCTATGACGATTCTGTTACTGGGTGGCCGTCTGGTCATGAAAGATGTCATAACTCTTGGTGCCCTGGGTGCTTTTATAGAGTATTCCAATAATATTGTATGGCCAATGGAAATGCTTGGCTGGCTCTCCAACAGTCTGTCTGCCGGTATCGCATCCAATAAGAAGATCAATAAGATCTATGAGCAGAAACCTGCCATTACAGAATCAGCCAATCCTGTCATTCTGGATCACGTGGAAGGTAAGATTGAGTTCTCTCATGTATCTTTCCATAAGGAAGATATGCATGAGATTCTGCATGATATCTCCTTTACGGTAGAGCCTGGTAAGACAATTGGAATCATGGGCGCAACAGGCGCAGGCAAAACCTCTGTCGTACAGCTTCTGCAAAGGCTCTATGACGCTACTGATGGAGTCATCCGCCTGGATGGTGTGGATATCCGTGACCTGACCTTTGACCAGCTGCGTGGCAGTATCTCTCTCGTTATGCAGGATGTCTTCCTCTTCTCTGATACCATTACAGAGAACGTGAAGCTTGGCAAACGTGATATCGTAGATCTGGAAGCAGTCCGCAAGGCAGCTCTTGCTGCCCAGGCAAGCAGTTTCATTGAAAAAATGGACAATACCTATGACACGGTCATTGGTGAACGTGGTGTTGGTCTGTCCGGTGGTCAGAAACAGCGCATCAGCATCGCCAGAGCCCTTGCCAAAAATACACCGATACTCGTCATGGATGATTCTACTTCTGCCCTGGATATGGAAACAGAACATGAAATCCAGAAGACATTACATGGTCTGAACCATACAACGAAACTCATTATTGCACACCGGATCAGCGCTGTCCGCCATGCTGACGAAATCATTGTACTGGAGAATGGCTCCATACATGAACGAGGCACACATGAAGAACTGATGCAAAAGCGTGGACTTTATTATGCAACATATTTATCACAATATGGCGCATATACTGCTCCCGGTGTTGCTGATTCTCACAAAAAGGAGGCGTAATCATGCCCATTAATTCATATAAGGAAGATGAAAAAGCCGCTGAAGCCAGCAAGCTGCAGACTCTTTGCCGCCTTTTCTCCTACCTGCTTCAATATAAGCTTCCCATATTCGGCGTTTTACTGATTATGGCTTACTGCGTAGCCGTCAGCCTTATTAACCCGCTGCTTATAGAGAAAGCCATAGATGATTACATTGCGGTAAAAGATTTCATGGGTTTATACAAGCTGGCTGCCTTTGCCATTACCCTGAATCTGATACTGATCGTTCTGGTAAAGCTGCGTATGTACATTATGGCTAAAGTATGCAACAGCGTACTTGTTGATATCCGCCAACAGCTGTATACGCATATTCAGACCTTGGATTTTCACTTTTTTGACAGCCGTCCTACCGGTAAGATACTTGCACGTATCATTGGCGATATCAATGCCCTCAAGGACGTACTGTCCAATAGTGTTACTACTTTAATCCCTGATTTTATTACTGTATGTGCAGTTGTTGCCATCATGTTCATTAAGAATCCTATCCTGGCAGCAGCTTCGCTCATCAGTATTCCATTTATGATTGCCGGCGTATGGTTCATTCAAACACGTTCTCATGTGAAATGGCAGATTCATAAAAAGAAATCCTCGAATCTGAATGCCTTCGTCCACGAAGATCTGTCCGGTATCCGTATCATACAGAGCTTCCATGCTGAAGGCGAGACCAGACAGACCTTCCGCAATCTGGTAAAAGAACATCGCCAGTCCTTTATGGACGCCGTTCTATATGCGGATGCATTCGGCTCTGTCGTAGATTTCTGCTGGGGATTTGGTTCTGTATCTCTCTGGTACACCGGCATTGTAATCCTTGGTGTAGACAAAGTCACCGTTGGTACATTAATTGCCTTTGGTACTTATATTTCTATGTTCTGGCAGCCGATCATGAACCTCAGTAACTTCTATAACCAGCTGATTACCAATATATCCGGTGCAGAACGTATCTTTGAGATACTGGATACCAAATCCGATATTACCGATGCAGAGAACGTTATTGAAATGCCGCCTATCCAGGGCAGTGTAGATTTCTCCCACGTAAGCTTCTCCTATGATGATACAACTAAAGTCCTGAATGATATCAGCTTTCATATCAAGCCCGGTGAGACAATAGCACTGGTAGGACCTACGGGTGCCGGTAAAACAACTATTGTCAATCTCATCAGCCGTTTCTACGATGTACAGAGTGGAATTATCAGTATTGACGGGCACGATATTAAGACTGTCAGCATCGAAAGTCTCCGCAGCCAGATGGGCATTATGACGCAGGATAATTTCCTGTTCACCGGAACAATCCGTGAGAATATTGCCTACGGAAAGCTGGATGCCACAGAGGAAGAGATCATTTCTGCAGCCAAAGCGGTCCATGCACATGAATTTATCACGAAACTTCCAAATGGATATGATACCCGTCTGGAAGAACGTGGCGGCGGACTTTCTGTTGGTCAGAAACAACTGCTGGCTTTTGCCAGAACAATGGTAAGTATGCCTAAGATCTTAATATTAGATGAGGCTACTTCCAGTATTGATACCCAGACAGAACTTCTGGTTCAGGAAGGTATCGAAGCTTTATTAAAAGGACGTACCTCCTTTGTCATTGCCCACAGGCTTTCCACGATTCAGAAAGCTGACCGCATCTTTGTCATAGACCAGGGCGGCATTATCGAAGAAGGCAATCACGACACATTAATGGCAAAAGGCGGTGCCTACTACAAATTACAAATGGCACAATTAGAGGATGTTATCTAATCCGGAGCACACAAAAAGGAGCAAGTAACTGCTCCTTTTTGCATGCAATATAAATATCAATTAAAATGCAGCTGCTAATGCATTTCTTAATTTTCTGGTCAATGTAAATGTTCCTGAATCTTTCTTCTGGATCATCATCAAAAATGTCATATCCATTGATGGGATATTGGCAAAATACGGTCCAAGCCATCCATCCCAGCCATACTCTCCCTTCACTCCATTGATGACTGCAAGGGAAGGATCTGTCATAATGCGCATCAGATTGCCATAGGTAAAGCCCGGCAGATTATCCCATCCTGCCATGTATGGCTGCTGATGTGCCAGCAAATGTGAATTCGTCATAAATTCTACCGTAGCCGGTGACAGATAGGTTCTGCCCTGATAGCTGCCCCCATGCAACAGCATCTGTGTAAAATGCTTATAATCCTCTATTGTGGATACAAGTCCTGCTCCACCCGACTCGAAAGCAATCTTATCCGCATCCATATGATTACAGATTCCAAGATGATTACCATCGTATTCTATCAGCCCCTGTGGAGTCTCTTCATATACCTTCGTAAGTCTTGGCAATGCATCGTGCTTAACCTTGAAATCTGTATCTGCCATACCAAGCGGCTGGAAAAATTCTTTCTGTAGGAATTCTCCAAATGTCATGCCACTGGCTGCTTCTACAACAGCTCCCAGAATATCTGCACTGGTTCCATAACGCCACTGACTGCCTGGTTGATATGCAAGCCTGCATCTGCCAAGCTTATCAGCAAATTCCAGTGTAGACATGGGATTCTCAGAATACAGTCTCTTATCCAGCTCCTGATATACAACTGCTGTATCTTTGCTTGCAGGATCAGGATCACAATTGTATACAAGTCCTGATGTCATGGACAGACAATCTTTTACTGTAACCTGTCTTACTGCCTTCTCATCCCCATGCTCTGTAGCAACCATGGACTCTGCAAAAGACGGGATATATTTGGAAATCGGATCAAGCAGATCAACAATTCCCCTCTCCATTAATAACATGACTGCTGCTGACGTTACCGGCTTTGACATGGAATACAATCTGAATAGGCTGTCTCTTTCTATGCCTTTTCCCTGTGCAATATCTGCCATGCCTGCCTGTGCATAGTATATCTCTTCTCCATGATGCATAACCAGAAGATTGCCCCCTGCAATTTCATGTTTGTTCACACTTTCCTGCAGGATTTCTCCCAGTCTGTCTAATTTTTCTCTCTTCATTCCTATTCCCCATTTCTTTTATATAATTTTAACCTTTGCGACAAATAAGTAATAATAAAGCTTCGTATACAGTTCTTCTACTATAATCGGCTTGGCTATATGTGCATTCATGCCACACTGTAATGCCTTATCCACGTCCTGCGTCAGAGCATCTGCCGTCATCGCCAAAACAGGAAGTACTATGGCGTCTGCCCTGTCCATACTCCTGATACTGCGTGCTGCACTGTAACCATCCATCCCCGGAAGCTGAATGTCCATCAATATCAGATCATATTCAAATTCTCCCGATGCCTCGATAAGCTGTATTGCTTCCTCTGCCGTCTTGGCACAGGTTACTTTGGCATATGTCTTCTGAAGAATATTCTCTATAATCTCTACATTAATATCATTATCTTCCACAACCAGAATATTCCTGTTTCTGGCATTGAGCATCAAAGCTCCATCTGCATCCCGATATAATCTGCCATCTTCACAATGGCTTATCAGTTCATCCGGATCCAGATTATTCTTTGTTCCATATTCCCCTATCTGCAAAATGCGATTCATAATCTGCAGCATCTGCCATGAAGATTCACTGATCTTGTCCAGACATTTTTTTACTTTGTCCGTATCTTCAATATTCTGTTTCGCCATATCTGACATACCAACGATGATATTAAGAGGTGTTCTGACATTGTAAGATAAATCTTCCATAATCTTATCTTTTTCTGCACTGATTTTCTCTGTACGCCTCTTCTCCTGGCGGATCTGTGCCAAAGTCTGTTCGATTTTCCCATTCTGGCTCTCAAGAACCTTTCTCTGGTATCTGATCATAAATCCAATACACAGCGATACTATGCAGATTGCAATTAAATTATCTTCATAATAATAAAACGGATTGTCTACTTCCTTGATCATATCAGGATTCAGATAAGAAGCCAGGAACAAGAAGAAGTCTACCATTACAGTTACAATAAACTGCAGGACAAACCAGAATCCATCCGCAGTCATAAATAGCAGCAGAAACCCCATCGCCATCCATACAGGCATACCGGAACGTATTCCACCGCCCTCTGCCAAAAGAAACATAAACGGGAAAACTGCAAGATTTATTGGCACTGTAATAAAGGAAAAGAGCAGTTTAAGTTTGTGCGGATACATGTTTGCCAGTATGAACATAATAACCAGATAAAGCAGCAATACGATCATTGCCATCAGCCCATCCCATTCATACTGCATACCTGCTTCTACTATGATAATTATTGCAAGTGAAATAATAGCTATTGTAAGAACCCAGTTATAGATCCGCCTGTCTACGTCTGTATCGCGGAACCATTCATGATACAGGTTCTTTATCTTCTCCTTCATATGATAACCATGCCTTTCAGCTTATGCTTCTTTGCTCTCATCCCTGCGGGTGAGTTCCTTTAACTTAGAGAATGCCTGTTCATGCATCTTGGATACTGCAGCCGGGTTACGCTGTAACAGACCATTCATTCTGTTGAATTCTTTGTTCTTCAGACTGAATACCATCTGTTTCTTGCCTTCTCCTACACGCGCATACTTCTCTTTACCTGCCTCTACAACAGCGTTCAGCTTTTTAAGACCTACTTCTGACCGTTCCTTAATCTCCGTACCGTAGAACGCCGACAGAACTTCCATATGTTTCTGGAGCTTGCGGAACTCTGCATTATTCTCTTCCAGACTCATCAACAGTTCCTTCAGGTTGAGAGCTTCACGTACAGATTCTGCCATATCAATAGATATATACACAGTCAGCAGGAAACAGACTGCTTCTAATACATTACTGTTGAATCCAAGCACCATGTTCTCAACCGGCTTATGCCCATGCATGGTTAAAAGAACAGAGAAGACGCCCCAAGCCAGAGACGACGTAAGACAGATATGTCCATTCAGATTCAATTTCTGATTGCTGTAATCCCAATATCTGACATGGAACAGCTTCTCCATTACCACGCCAGTTACATATTCCAGTATGGTTGCGCTGATCATTCCCATAAAGAAAACAGCTACTGCATTCGTCCTGTATGGCAGTGTAAAGATCAGCACGATAATTGCTCCAGAGCCATAAATTGGAAGGAAAGGACCTCTCATAAATCCCCTGTTCACCCAATGTCCTTTTAACACGGATACATAGCATGTCTCCCATATCCATCCAAGGAAACAGTAAAAATAAAAGAAAAACAACCATTGACAAAATGTATAAATCATATTTACCCCCTTAGCCTTTATCTGTATACACAAGTAGCATACCATTCTCTACCTCAATACTGCTTTCACATCCTGTAAACTCGTTACTGACACCGATTGGGAATTCCGGATTCAGGTCTGCCCTATCAACTGTATAGCAAAGTCCTTTCTCTGTTACGCCATATGCAATCCCTCCATATGCGAATACAGAAATGCGTCCCCTCTTAGTTGCTGGGAACGTGACCTTCCCATTGACCAGCAGCTGTAACGTGCAATGTTTTCCATAGAGGATACCCTTCGCACCCCTGTTATGAAGGAATAAAAGACATTGTATATTGGCGATTGTATGATCGAGCCGTCCTCCAAGCCCTCCATATATCTGAAACTGTCTATATCCAAGTCCAAGCCCCTTGCGGATTGCAGCCAGCATATCTGTATCATCTTTATGGGTAGGCAGAATCTCTACAATCATACGAACACTTCGGTTCTACACCATTTTCATCTAAAGAATCCATATCGCCGATTAAAAGATCAGGGACAATTCCCAGCTGCTCCAGTATCATCCAGCCGGCATCAGCTGCGATTACATAATCGTCCTTTTCACAGCTCCAGTTGTCTATATCAAATTCTCCTGCGCCCACAATGATGCATTTATTCATTTTAACGGCCATGCCTTTCTGCTTTTTGTCAAAATATATACTATTTATTATAATAGTTTTATAGAATTAAGCAAGCAAAAAAGGGAATCCCTGCAAATGCGGAATTCCCCTTATCGCCCAGATTAAAAGTTTGTAAAAATATCTGTTTCTTTCTGTAATGCCTTGGCAATGGCCGCATTCTTATCCATACGGCTGCTGATCTTCTCCATATCAACAACCAGAAGCTGTGTACTCTCAGCTGCACCATTAACGCCCTTGGCACCTTCTGAAATAGCATCTGTGATCGTGCTGATAGAACCTGCGATTTCATCCATCGCATTCTTGAGTGCATCTGTCTTCTCTGTAAATTCATTCATGACAGATTCAATATAAGTTGCATTCTCACGATACTGTACCCCGGAATCCACAAAATTCTTAAATTCCGGTAAAATAGATTCATTCAGGTAATCTACCAGGTTGTTTGCATTACCGGACAGATTATGTACAGCATTCGTTACAATGCCGTTGATCTCCTGAATACGGTTTGCAGTCTGTCTGCTGGAATCTGCCAGCTGTCTGATCTCCTCTGCCACAACAGCGAAGCCTTTACCTGCATCTCCGGCTCTTGCTGCCTCTATAGAAGCATTCAATGCCAGCAGATTGGTCTGGCTGGATATACTCAGTATATCATTGGTTAGGCTATTGACCTGATCTACGCTCTTACTGTCTTCGATTGCCTGATTCAGAACATCAAGAATCTCTTTGACCTTGATTCCGGTCTCTTCCATGTTCTTTCTGGCATTTGATTCCATCTGATTTGCATTGTTCATCATCTCTTTGGAATAATCATTGATTCCGATGGATTTTTCTGCTATTGTATCTACTTCATCACGTACGGAATCAGCATTCTGATTAATCGTCCCTGCTGAATTGCCAACCTCCTGCATGGTAGCAGCCAGCTCTTCTGTTACTGCTGAAAGATCGGAAGCACTGTCATTGGATGCCTTTACGCTTTCCTGCACTTCGCTTACAACGTTCTCCATCTCTGTTGTATTCTCAATGATCATTTTCATGATACTTTGCAACTTATCCATAAATGTGTTGATACCATTTCCAAGATCAGAGATTTCATCATTGGAAAGGATACTGACTCTTCTGGTCAAATCTCCCTGTCCATTCTCAATACCTTTAATGATACTGTTCAATTCCTTGTTCGTGATTGCCAGCTTGCGGATGATCTGATAAAATACACAGAACAATGCAGCAATCAGGGATATAATACTAATCGTGATAGTTATCGTGTTTCTCATGATAGCAGCCTGGTATGTCGCCGTCAGCTGGTTCTTGGCTTCTTCCGAGCCGGCATTTGCGCTCTCTACCATAATATCAATCTGCTGCTGCATGCTGTTGCTGTAGTCTGCAATTGCACCATTTGCCAGTGCATAAGCGGCTTCATTCTGGGAATTTGCACTATATGCCATCAGATTGGCTATTTCATAGTTCATGTCTGTATAATCAGCCTGCAGCTGTTCAAATGCAGCCTGATCCTCCTGCGTCAGATATTTCTGGTAATCATCAAGATAGTTTTGGACTACTTCTTCTTCCTGACGTACAGAATCAACCAATTCAATCATTGTATCCAGATTCGTGGCAATAATATGTGACAATGCCAGCTTGTGGAGATTCTGTGTCTCTCTTTGTATCTTCTCCAGTTCAGAGATTCTTACCATATACGTATCTGTAATCTCCGTTGCATTCGTATTGACTCTCCTAATGTTCATTATCGCTTCTACATTGGAGAAAATACTTACGATTCCCAGAATAAATACGGGAATTAAAATAATATACTTTATACTGATTCTTGCCTTCTTCTGCATAAGTCTTTACCTTCCTTTATCAGCCGACCACGGATGCTGTAATTTTATCCACCAGTGTATCCATAATTTCCTGCCAGTCTTTTCCTTCCGGATTACCATTTAAAATTGTATTTGCAAAATCCGTACAGGCATCCCAGTAGCTGTTACCTACACGCTGCAGATTACCATACTGTCCCTGGTCAATTACCGCTGCAATTGCAGGATCCTTGCCTATTTCATCTGAAGCTGCTGCATTGATATTGGAAGGTCCCTGGCTTCTCTGCTGGAAACGGATTGTCTGATTCTCTTCATTGGTAAGCCAGTCAGCCAGTTTACATGCCCATTCCTTATGCTCTGAATAATAATTTACACCCATCATTTTATATCCGGTAAAAGAAGACATCTGTACCTGCTGTCCTGCACATGTATAGGTCGGAAGTTTTACTGCCCCATAGTTACTACCCCATGCCTCTTTCACGGCTACGGCATTCCATACACCACTTATACCGGCTATGACACTGCCATCAGCTACACCAGTTGTAAAGTCACCATCAGCTTCTGAGACAAAAGCCGGACTGGATGTGATATTTACAAGAGCCTGGGCAATATCCACACCTTTTATGCTTCCTTCTGTTGTATTCCAGTTACAATGATTCGTTACGCCATCATCATTAATGCCAAAATCCATGCCTGTACCGCCAAAGAATGAATACAGATACCAGCCTGATGTAAGTTCCATTGAGAACTCCTTCCCTGCTGCTTCTGCAACTTCCAGGATACGATCCATAGTCTTCACATCGTCTTCCGTAAAATAACTCTTATCATAATACAGGAAATATCCATTATCCGCTGTCATCGGATATCCATACAATACCCCATTATAAGATGCTGCGGCTACTGATTCTTCCAGATTGGCACTGCTGATCACATCCGCATTCGGTACCGGTTCCAATGCGCCTGAAGCAACAAGGCTGATCAACTGGTCATCCGGGAATGAGAACACATCTGCCGCTGCATGTACATCTCCCAGTATCGTATCCTTCGTAGTTGAATCGCTCTGCTGTACCAGCGAGATATCAAAGTCTGCCTGACCTGCATACTTTTGTTTAAAGCCGTCTATCATCTGTGTAAGCATCTCAAAATTATTTTCCTCTGCCCATACAGTCAAGGACACTGTACCAGATTCCGGCTGTTCATCCTGTGTTGTCTGTTCGTTTTGTGTTTCATTGGCTTCTTCACTTTTGGTAACGTTTCCACATCCTGCTAATGCAGAAACAATTAAAACCGTTGTCAGAACCAATGTCAGTATTTTTTTCTTCAATTCTTTTCTTCCTTTCGTATGTGCCCTGCCTTGCCTGATTTTATGCACAATTAATCCTTTATAACAGTTATTTAGTCCAAAGTCAATAGAAATAACTGTTTTTATATAAATTATTATATTACATATATAGTAATTTTACAATCATTTTACAAAATTAAAATTAAAAACCGACATTTTACACAATTTTCAAATGTCGGTTTTCTATAAATTATTTTTTATTTTCCGCTGTATCACTATGTTTCTCTTTTGCCGGAGAATGTCTTCTGCGTCCGGTCTGACGATACTGCCTGTTATTTCTTGCATTCACGCTGTCCCTTAACAACATGTACAACGTAGAAACCAGTGGGATAAAGAACAGCATTCCAGGAATACCAAATAGACTTCCGCCCACGCTGACTGCCATTAATACCCATATGGATGGCAATCCTACTTTATTCCCTACTACTTTAGGATAGATCAGATTACCCTCTACCTGTTGAAGAATCAGGAACATAACGACAAATGCCACTGCCTTCATCGGATTATCCACCATAATCAGAAATGCACCTACCACACAGCCTATAAAAGCTCCCACAATCGGGATCAAAGCTGTAAAAGCAATCAACACACCAACCAATATGGCATATGGCATTCTACAAATTGTCATTGTAATCACAAACATACAGCCTAAAATAACTGCTTCCAAGCACTGCCCTGATATAAAATTTGAGAAATTACGGTATCCAAGGGAGCAGACCTTCAAAACCATATCATTTATCCTTGGAGGACAATAAGCACGTATGACTCTCCTGCACTGGCTTCCCAGCGTTTCCTTCTGTCCAAGAATGTATATGGCAAATATAAAACCAATCACAACATTTAAAATACCGCTGATAATACTTCCTGCCACTGATACAGTAGAAAATAGTACGCTGGACATCCCGCTTTGCAGGAATTCCCAACCTCTTTGCGCTAGACTCTCCCAGTCTATCTGCATCGTTGCAAGTTCATCTACATAGCCCTGAATCTGTGGATAATTTACAGTCAGCTGCTCCAGCTCTCTGAGTAGTTTGTCCGTAAACTGTGGTATTTTATTTCCCAGCTCCATAGCAGTCTTTGCCACCTGTGGAACAACTGTTGCAATGACAATCGTAATCAGTACAATCACGAACAGAATACTTAATATGATACCAACCGGTCTTTTCGCCTTATCTGCGCTTCTTCCCTTCCAGCCCGCCAGAATATAATCTTCTATCTGACACAGTGGGATGTTAAGCACAAATGCAATGACACCTCCATATATAAAAGGCTTCATAATCCCAACCAACATACTGATTGCATTGAAAACCTCCTGACTGTAAATCAGCCCCAATATCAGAATTGCTGCCAAAAGCATAAGCTGCCTGATCTGTTTAATTTTCTTCTTATCAAATCCCATATATGATCCTCACTCCGTTTTTCTTATCATTATCCTTTTTTTGCTCTCATAATGCAAGCATTTTGCATCAGGAATTTTCATTACTATCGTATTAATCGAGTAGGAGGGAAATTTAACTAAATTTCCCGACCTCTCACACCACCGTGCG
>ERZ825896.286-NODE-286-length-69349-cov-5.978339_pt1 | contig 69349 bp, 55 predicted proteins | sample MGYA00519858_ERZ825896 | MGnify/ENA primary metagenome ERZ825896 (study PRJEB31778, sample SAMEA3449214) | human gut metagenome | biome: human gut; feature: human-associated habitat; material: faeces | place: United Kingdom | collected 2010/2012 ... | reverse complement strand
GGCTTAAAGGTAAGCTCGTAACAGGGTGTAGAGGGCTTGTGATGGCCCTTTGAGGAGTTCTACCATGTCTCAAGAAGCCCCGCCAGTTCGCAAGAACGCGCGTGGGAGTATCACATTTAAAAAGCGTAATGGATGATCAGTTTATCATAGTCACCAGATCAGTTTTGGTGCCAGGTAGTCTTACAATCAATGTTTTCGAACTTGGTTGGATTCTCCAAAAAATTTTCTCACTTTTTTCCAATTTTGGGGATTACTTTTTCTGTAAAATACTGTATACATGTTATATGCAGACCGATGCCTTCTTTCGTAATGTTTTTGTGGTGATTACATTTGACTGTTAATGCGGGTGCTGGACAGGAAGGTGGAACACCATTTACGCAGGTGGGAGTCAGAGAATTGAGAAGACTTGGAATATTGACTATGGTAATTCCGACAGGGTGTGCAGTTGGGGCAGAAGTTGTACAGGGGATTTTAACTGGATTTATAAAGCTGTAAATCAGGCTGCTTTCAATTGACAAACAAAATTCATATGCTATAATAGCAGGCAAAGAAAAATGATAACAAAAGAGAATAGGGAGTTTTAAAATGAGGGCGAAGCTTGCGAGAGCGTCATTTGAATATGGCGTGATCACATTAGCGACACTGCTTTTAGTAGTTGGCGTATATTTTTTTAAGTTTCCAAATAATTTTTCATTTGGAGGAGTAACTGGTATTGCTGTTGTGCTTTCGGCAATGAGCAAAGCATCGGCAAGTTCCTACACATTTATTATCAATATGGTGCTTCTGGCATTTGGATTTTTATTTTTAGGAAAAAGTTTTGGCGCAAAGACAGTCTATGTCAGTATATTAACATCAGTAGGATTGTCAGCACTTGAAAAGTTGTTCCCTATGAGTGCACCACTTACGACTGAGCCTGTATTGGAATTGATTTTTGCAATCTTTCTTCCGGCGCTTAGCGCAGCCATTTTATTCAATATTGGTGCATCCGGCGGTGGTACCGATATCATTGCAATGATCTTAAAGAAATATACAAGTGTGCCAATTGGTACAGCACTCTTTTTAGTTGATTGTGTTATTGTTATATCATCTTGCTTTGTATTTGATATTCAGACAGGTCTGTTCTCACTGACAGGTCTTTTGGCAAAGTCTCTTGTTATCGATAACGTAATTGAGAGTATTAATCGTTGTAAGGTATTTTTAATTGTCTGCGATGATCCAGATCCGATTTGTGAATTTATTTACCAGGATCTTAAGCGCAGCGCAACCGTTTATAAAGCACATGGCGCTTTCACGCATAACCAGAAGATGATTATTATGTCAGTTATGAAGCGTGGACAGGCAGTGCAGCTTAGAAACTTTGTAAAGCGTTATCAGCCAGGCTCATTTATTGCCATTGTAAATTCAAGTGAAATCATCGGAAAGGGCTTCCGTGGATTGAACTGATGTAAAAAATAGTGCAAAATAAAGTATGTTTATTACAGCAATAATCGTGTTGTAGGCAATAGGTATTTATCGAACTGTTACAAAAAAGCTTGAAAATTTGATTCAGCAAGATGGCATTCCAAGGAAACTTCGGAGTGCCATCTTTTTGTAAAAAGGCATGATTCATGAATGTAAAATTTTTAAGTATTGTAAAGCATAGGTTCTGATGGTAAAATGAGGGAAAACATAAAAGAAAGATGAATTTTTTGTTGAGAATACGTAATGTATTTGCTGTATTTTCGATGGATGAAGAAGGAGAACAAAATGGTCAAACCAATTATGAAAGATATATTTTTCTTAAGTCAAAAGTCAGAGGAATCGACGAAAGAAGATTTACAGATCGGAAAGGATTTAGAGGATACACTTGAAGCAAACCGTGAGGGATGTGTAGGCATGGCTGCCAATATGATTGGCGTTAGAAAACGCGTTATAATCGTAAATATGGGATTTGTGGATATTGTAATGTTTAATCCAGTTCTGTTAAAGAAGGATACGCCATATGAGACAGAGGAAGGCTGCCTATCGCTTGTTGGAGTCAGAAAAACAACTCGGTATCAGAATATTGAAGTAGAATATTTTGATAAGAACTGGAACAAAAAAAGAATAAAACTCAGTGGCTGGGAAGCTCAAATTTGTCAGCATGAGCTAGATCATTTGGAAGGAATTATTATTTAATATGGAACCAGAAAAATTATTAAAGGCACTCCACACAGTGGGAAAATTAAAAACGACAATGCGCCATTGTTATACAGATACTGGGCGAAAGGAAAGTGTCGCAGAGCACAGTTGGCGAGTGGCACTTATGGCATATTGGCTGGAGGATGAATTTCCAGATGTAGATATGAATAAGGTAATTAAGATGTGCTTAATCCACGATTTAGGCGAATGCTTCACTGGAGATATCCCGTGTTTTAAAAAGACAGATGCCAACGAGAAAACAGAAGAAAATCTTCTGTTTAATTGGGTTGCCACACTGCCAGCTCCTTTTGATAAAGAGATGAGAGCACTCTATGATGAAATGTGTGAGAGAAAGACACTGGAAGCACAGATCTATAAAGCACTCGATAACATGGAGGGTGTTTTAGCTCATAACGAGTCAGCAATTGAAACTTGGGAGCCGCATGAGTATGAGTTGACAAAAAATTACGGAATTGATAAAACACAGTTTCATCCCTATATCAAGAGGCTGCGAGAATACATGAAAAAAGAAACAGAGGATAAGATAGAAGCAGCAGGAAGAAGTATCGGAAAGGCAGAGGAATCTGACAAAGAAGAACTTCTTAATTTGTATCAGTCGATGATTGGTGGTCCAGCCGATTGGAACGAATACTATCCGTCCATGGAGACAATTGAGTTTGATATTGCACATGACAGTTTATTTGTCATGAAAAATGAGAAAAAAGAGATTATCGCTTGCATCTCAATTGATCATGACGACGAAGTAGATGCATTACCATGTTGGAGTAACAGCCTTCAGCCTTCAGCAGAGCTTGCTCGCGTGTGTGTTCGAAAGGACTTGCAGGGACAGGGCATTGCAAAGATGATGATGGAGTATGCATTTACAAAGCTTCGAAAGCAGAATAAAAAAAGTGTGCATATCTTAGTGAGAACTCGTCATGAGGCTGCGCTTGCCTGCTATCGTGCAATTGGTTTTACACAGGTTGGGATGTGTGAAATGTTTGACAAGCAGTTTGTGTGCATGGAAAAGGCATTATAATATGTAATAGTGGAAGCAAGATTTTTGTTTTCGAGAAGGGAAGGTAAAAACAGATGATGGGTGAGAAATTAACATTTCAGAAGAAAAACGGACAAAAAATTGTAGGAAAGGCATACTTTGCAGGAATCGATAAAAAATATCCAACGGTGATTTTTGCTCATGGCTTTGGTTCTAATTACCGCGACCTAGAGCATCACGGAGCTGGCTTTGCAGAGAGTGGAATTAACTGCATTTTTTTTGATTTCTGTGGAGGTGGATTAAAGTCTCTTAGTGATGGCAAGATGACACAGATGACAGTTCTCACAGAGGCAGAGGATTTAACCGAGGTAATCAGCCAAGTACAGCAGATGAAAAATGTAGATTCAGATCAATTGTTTATTCAGGGAGAAAGTCAAGGAGGTTTTGTCAGCGCTTATGTGGCTGCACAGATTCCAGAAAAAATAAAGGGACTGATTTTATGGTATCCTGCGTTTGTGATTCCAGATGATGCAAAGCGACGCTTTGAGGAAAATGAAAATACCTGTTTTGGACAGCAGTTAAGTCCAGATTATAATAAAGTGGCAAAGGATATCGATATTTTCAATGTCATCACAGGGTATAAGAAATCAGTGATGATCATTCATGGAGAAAATGATAATTGCGTACCAATTTCTTATTCAGAGCAAGCAGAAAAAGTATATGAAAATGTCAAACTGATTCGAATTCCAAAGGCAGGGCATGGATTTGACGGTGAGGATAGTCAGTTTGCGAGAGAACAGTCGATAGAGTTTATTAGGAAAAATCTGAAATGAAATTTTAACTACTAAATCGGTATTTGACGAGGTGTAAATTATGTTTATTACATTGATGATTTAATTGTTTATGGAGAAAGCTATGATTTACTTAGTAGAAGCAACTACGCAATTTAGTGACGAGTTAGAAGAATTTAAGCAGGAAATTATTTTGTATGATGCAGATAACGAAGATCAGTTTGCAGGATGTATGGGACTAAGAAATACATCTACATCAGAGGAATGGATTAATATATGTAACCTTAGAAAAAGTGTGGAGACATGTGAGCAAGCAGGAACAAAGGTGCCTTCAACAACGTATTTTGCGATAAGAGAACAAGATAAAAAACTTGTAGGAGTAATTGATTTACGTCATCATATTAATCATCCGATTTTAGGAACCTGGGGAGGCCACTCAGGGTATTCAGTCAGACCATCCGAGCGTGGTAATGGGTATGCAAAAGAAATGCTTAGGTTGAACATTCAAAATGCAAAAGAAAAAGGAATACAAAAGATGTTAATGACCTGTGATGAAAGAAATATAGCAAGTGAAAGAACAATCATTTCTAATGGTGGTGTTTTCGAGAAAAATATTGAAGTCGATGGATGCGTTATGAAAAGATATTGGATTGAAACGAACAGATAAATTCCAAGCTCCGCTACAATAAGCTAGCCGAGGAAGAAAAACAGCAGCTTATCCGTATTATGCAGAAATCGGAATTTAGTAAATCACGAATTAGCAGTTTGCTGTATGCATGAATAAATTTACATGCTTTTTACCCAATCGGGATAGAAAAGCAACATAGTTTGGTGCTATCGTGTATTAGAAACAGAAATAATATGATACTAGGGTCAAAAGCTCCAAAAGCCGTTCGCGCTTGCACGATAAGGCTTTGAGCTTGGGACCCGCAAAAACATGAGGATGCAGCGATTTGATTTAACAGCTCATTCTAGCACAGTCATTCAGAATAAAACATGCTTGCATGTTTTTTCTGAATATTGTGCTAGGAAGGAGCGCCGACGCATAAGCAAAACAGCTGCAAAGCAGCGATTAAGCCCGATAGGGCGGTTTTGCGCATGATAGGCGCGGGTGAGCTGTTTCTTACTAAAATCAGCGAATCCGAATGTTTTTAGAATTGCGAAAGTTGCATCGCAACGGAGCAATTCGTTGGTATCAGTTGGGGGCAAAATACCTTTTGACCCTAACATCATAATAGTAGATTATAGATTAGCTAGTTCGCTAATACAGAAAAGAGGCACAAATAAAAATGATTACTTATAAAGATATTCAGAAAAATAAAGAAATCAATGCAATGATTGAGCAGGGCAACCAAGTATTAAAGACACTTGGCTACACAGAGCACTCGAAGAAACATGCAATCAAGGTGGCAGAGCATGCAGCTGAGATTTTAAAAATCACAGAAGCAGACGCACATCAGATTGAGCTGGCACAAATTGCAGGCTACATGCATGATATTGGAAATTGTATCAATCGACAGGATCATGCGCATAGTGGAGCTATTTTGGCCTATTCCATTTTGAAAGAACTGGATATGCCACTTTCAGATCGACTGACAATCGTGACAGCAATTGGTCATCATGATGAGAAGACAGGAACAGCTCTAGAGCCAGTTTCGGCTGCACTCATTCTTGCTGATAAGACCGATGTGCGCAGAAATCGTGTACAAAACCCAGTCATTGCAAATTTTGATATCCATGACCGCGTAAACTATGCAGCATTGTCCTCATCTCTAGAGTTTAAGACAGAAAAGAAAATCATTCAGATGAATTTGGAACTGGATGATTCGATGTGTACGGTTATGGATTACTTTGGCATATTCCTAGAGCGCATGATGATGTGCAGACGTGCAGCAGAAGTGCTTGGCTGGCGCTTTAAATTGGTTGCAAATGGAAGCAAGCTGTGCTAAATTGCGTGAGGCAATATAAAATGTCACATGGGCATCATCATAAAACGGACACAAAATCTTAACGAATCCAACAAATAGCGAACACCTTGCTTTTCTATATTATAACCATAGCAAAGAAAGAGCACAACAAATAAATTCTGATGCAGAGTCGAAAGAGTTGATTTAAAGTAATGAACTTAGAGCAATTTAGAGGCAATTCGACTCAAAGCAATCGGGCTTAGCAGTGCAGAAAAGAGGTTAATATGAGAAGAAATAATTCGTTATGGAAAACAACAGTGGTATCGATTTCAGCAATGATGACAGTATCTATGGGTGCAGCAGTATGGGCAGCAAGCACCGAGAAAACAACATAGGAGAGTCAGTCCGATCAAGCGATAGAAGAAAAAGAAACAGAAAAGATTACAGAAGACAGTGAAACAAAAGAGGATAGCAATAACACAGAAAACCAGACATCAGAGCCACAGAGTACCAACACTGAAGATGCATCTGATTCCTCAGAAAACCAGACAGAGGAGTGCAAAATTGAGCTTTCTGATGATGGCATTTTAGTGGATGGTGAAGCCATTTCGACGGATTCAGAGTCTGCAGTCTATGCAGGAGCAGATATCGTTTATTATAAGGAAGGACAGGACAGCACTTACGGAGCAGGCAATGAAGATGATGGACATTCAGAGGAAGAGGCAGCCGAGCATACCGTCGTTACAATCACAAAGGCTGGAACCTACCGAGTAAGCGGAACACTTTCTAAGGGTCAGATTGCGATTGATTTAGGCGAGGATTCAAGAGACGATGAGAGCGCAGTTGTCAATTTGATTTTGGACAATGCTGATATCACTTGCACAGTTGCATCTGGAATCGTCGTTTATAATGCATATGAATGTGGAAGTGATGATACAGAAACTGCGACAAAGGATGTCGATACGACGAATGCAGGAGTTCATATTATCTTGGCAGATGACAGCGAGAATACAGTAAATGGCTCTCATGTAGCAAAGATCTATAAAGAAGGAACCACACAGGAAGATGTCGATGCCGGAAATGCAAAGAAGCAGTGGAAATTTGACGCAGCAATTGATTCTCTTGTTTCAATCGCATTTGATGCAGAAGAGGAAGGAACTGGAACGCTTGCAGTAAATTCCGACAATGAGGGAATTGAAACATCCCGCCATCTGACAATCAATGGTGGAACGATTACGATCAACTCAAACGATGATGCCATCAATGCAAACGAAGATGGCGTTTCCGTCATCACAATCAATGGCGGTGTGTTAACTTGCAATGCCGGTGGTGGAAAGGAAGGAGATGGAATTGATTCAAACGGTTGGATTGTGATCAATGATGGCGTTGTTGTATCAGCAGCCAATGCGACTAGCCAAGATAGCGGTGTTGACTCTGATAATGGAATTTATATCAATGGTGGAACCGTTCTTGCCAGTGGAAATATGTACGATGAGGTATCAGAGGATTCCGAGCAGGCATTTGTTGCATTAAGCTTTGCAGACAGTGTAGAGGCAGGTCAGATGTTTGCACTGAAAAATGCAGATGGAGAGATTGTCACCGTATTCTCCGCGGCAAATGATTTTCAGACACTTGTATATAGCAGTAGCGAGCTAACCGATGGCGATTATACATTGTATGAGATTTCATCGGCAGAGGGTGTAGCGGTAAGCGGTCTTTACACAGAGGTGACATCCGTCTCAGACGAAGTACAGCTGCAGGGTTCAAAGGGTGCAGGTGGCTTCGGAAGAATGGGAGGTGGAATGGGTAAGCCAAATGGCGAGCGCCCAGAAATGCCAGAAGGTGAAGCTCCGGATGGTCAGAACGGACCAGATGGTCAAAAAGGTGAGCGTCCAGATATGCCAGAAGATAGCAGTGAGCAGGCAAGCAGTGTATTCACAATTTCAGGAATCTCCAATGCATTCTCTCGCATTAGTGAATTAACGATTGAGTCCTCCGAAGAGGAAAGCTCAACAAACGTCTGATAGCGCAATTTTTTAAAACGATATGGCAACTGTAGGCAATGATTTTTCATCAAAATAGTGGTAAAGTAAACATAGCAATTAAATAAAATAGAGGGGCAATAAGTGGACAATAAGTGATTAAAGCCCACTTGCCCCTTGTGAAAGGAAAACGATGAAAAGAGAAATCATTGCAATAAACGAAGGCTGGAAATTCTGTTTGGATCCTGAAAAAATTGGATTGAAACAAAATTGGCAGGCCAGCGGCCTAGGTCAGAACAATAAAATTGAAACAGTCAAGACAGTGATGCTTCCGCACACCTTTAATACAGACAGCGAGAGCGAGGAATACCGTGGCATTTTCTGGTATGAGTATGACTTTTCAGTTCCAGAAGACTGGGAAGATAAACAGATTTGGTTTGATTTTCATGGTATCTACCGTGATGCGTCATTTTGGGTAAATGGAAAAAGTGCAGGAGAACATCTTGGAGCGGGATTTACCAGCTTTAAGCTTGATGCCACAAAATTGATCCAAGTCGGAAAAAACAAATTGGTGGTCCGCGGAACCAACGAATATTCACCACATGCACTTCCATGGGATCGCCAGTTTGACTGGGCAGATGATGGTGGAATCTTCCGCCCTGTGTATCTAAATGTATGTGAAAAAGGTGGGATTCGCTCAGTGCGCATCTATCAAAATGTGCTACTGGATACGACCCAAAACGAGCGAGTAAAAAAAGCACCAGTACAGGTGACGGCAGAAATCCAGCTATGGGACGATTGTTCACAGAAGAACGAGCAAACAGAGTTTCAGACAAATGACAACAAAAATACCAATTCAAAATGGCGCTATGAATTATATGAAGGAACGCCAGAAAACAAGGGGAAGCAAATAGTATCAGCAGAGGCACCACTAAACACTGCAGTATCAAAAAATGTAGCAGCTGAAAACACATCATCTGAAACGATGTCAGTAACAGATACCATTTCCTTTACCGTTGACGACGTAACATTATGGCATTTCGATCATCCACAGCTTTATACAGTATGCCTTCACGAGTTTGTAAATGATAAAGAGATCGACTGTGTAGAGGTCACAGTAGGTTTTCGAAGTCTTACCGTAAGAAACGGTCAGTTTGTATTAAATGGAGAGACAGTAGAGCTTGTCGGAACTGAGTGGATGCCAGGATCAGATCCATGAATTGGAAACGCAGAGACAAAGGAAGATATCGCAAGATGGCTGACTCTACTGAAAGGTTGCAACTGTATTTTCACAAGAGTACATTGGCAGCAGGACGATTCATTCTTTGACTGGTGTGACCGCCATGGTATGCTGGTTCAGGAAGAGGTTCCGCTTTGGGGACAGCCAAAAGAGCCAGTTACCCATGAGAAAGCCCTTGCAATTGCCCAGATTGACGAGATGATGGAATCTCATTTTAACCACCCATCGATCATCGCATGGGGAGTTGGAAACGAGTTAGATGGACAGAGCGAAATTACGGGCCAGTATGTAAAGGATATGAAATCTTATATTGCATCAAAAGATTCGAATCGACTGATGAGCTATGTATCCAATACCCTCTGGGAGACACCAAAGGATGCAACAGCTCTCGGCGATATGATTATGGCAAACGATTACATGGGCACTTGGCATGGAAACAAAGATCCTAGAGTAGAAATTCCTCGTTTTTGGAACGAGCACAAAGACAAGCCAATCGTAATCTCCGAGTTTGGTCTCTGTGAGCCTGCCTTTGCCGGTGGTGATCCAAGAAGAGCAGAGATCTTCCTAGAAAAAATAAAGATTTATCGTGAACTTGGTGTAAATGGAATCATTTGGTTTTGCTTAAATGATTATCGCACTCAGATGGGCGAGGAGGGCGAAGGTCGTCTTCGCCGCAGAGTGCACGGATCAGCAGATCTATACGGAAATCCAAAGCCATCCTATGAGACCGTCAAGAATGAGTGTGCGCCACTCTATATCAAATCGGTTATTCTTCTTAATAATAGAGAAGAAAGCGAAGAAGATTCGAAAATCGCAGCAGATAGATCGAAGTCACAACGAAAACTTCAAGTTGTCATTGCCAATAAAACAGCACTTCCACGCTATGAAGTTTGCGGCTATCACTTGACAGGTTTCAACAGTATTGGAAGTCGAATCTGCCAAATCAAGCTAGATACATTAAAGCCAGGTGAGACACAGACCGTTCTTCTTGCAGATACAAAAGAGTCACTTTCACGCCTTGTAATTGAGCACCCAGATGGAAGCGAGAGCATTTCTTATAAATTAAACGACATAATAAATGCCATGAAATAATGCATGTTTATAATTGACAATTAAAAATGATATGCTATATATACTGAAAGCCAGATTTGCCAGAAATCTGGCTTTTGTGATCATACAAAAGTGAGAAGGAGATACCATGCCGCATTAACTGTTATCACATGGCAACGAAATAAAAGAGTCACAAAGCATTCCTATTTGCATCGGCAGTGCTGACGGCAGTAGGAATCGGATGGTTTTTTATTGGAGTCGGCATGCTTCTAATTATTTGCATGTTCTGCATATTTGGCATTGACAATCAGTAAAAGTCTGCTATACTGAAAAACAGAAAAAAGAAAGGCATGTGATACTCTAAAAAAGGGTAACTGCATGTACGGTGAGGGAATGATTATTCGATAAGTTGATTTGGAGTAACAAAATGGTAAGACCGTAAAGGTCTTGTTTGTGTGCGCCGAATCAGTTTATCGGGAGTTATTCTCTCTATTTTTATGCCCAATGGCTTTCGGCAGTGCATATTTTAGAAGAAGATTCGCGAAAAATCAACGACTGTTTCGGTGTGCAAGAAAGGCACAGGTACAAAGTATATGCTGCAAATAAAAAATTTAACATTGACACACAAAAAGGATTTGCGAGAAATCTTAAGTGACTTTTCCTGCGTATTCAATAATGGCGACAAAGCCGTAATCATTGGCGAGGAGGGAAACGGAAAATCAACTCTTCTAAAATGGCTGTATGATCCGTTAATGGTCGAGGAATACTGTGAGGCAGAGGGGGAGCGCCTTATATCAGGAGAAGTACTTGGGTATCTTGCGCAGGAATTGCCCAAAGAAGACCAGCAAAAAAGCGTCTATGAATTTTTTTCGGAACAAGAAAGCTTCTGGAATCAGACACCAAAAGAACTGAACCAAAAAGCGGTAAAATTTCACATCGCTCCTGACTTTTTTTACAGGGAGCAGCAAATGAGCACGCTTTCTGGTGGAGAGAAGGTAAAGGCACAGCTGATGCGAATCCTTTTCGCAGAACCAACTGTCCTGTTGCTCGATGAGCCGTCAAACGACATTGACATTGAGACATTAGAGACACTTGAAGAGCTGATTTTATCGTGGGACAAGATCGTCATCTATATTTCGCATGACGAAACTTTAATTGAGCGCACGGCGAACAAGATTATTCACATCGAGCAGATTCGCCGCAAGACAAAGAGCCGCTTTTGCATCGCAAACACAAGCTACACAGAATATCTCAAAAATCGCAGTAGCCAGATGGAGAATCAGGCACGCCAGGCGGCAGATGAGCGCCGCCAGAAGCAAATCCGCGATGAGAAATTCCAAAGAATATATCAGAGCGTCGAACATGCACAAGCGGTAATTACGCGTCAAAATCCGTCCGGTGGACGTCTCCTAAAGAAAAAGATGCACGCTGTCAAGTCAATTGGACGCCGTTTTGAGCGGGAGGATGAAAACATGACTGCCATGCCAGAGGAGGAGACCGCGATCTACTTTGAGCTTGGAACGAAGGACTCGAAAATTCCGTCGGGAAAAACGGTACTTGACTACTCGCTTGATCAGCTGACCTCGCCGGATGGCAGCCGTGTGTTGGCAGAGAATATTTCGCTTCGCATTCGCGGCAGCGAGAAGATTTGCGTCATTGGAAAGAATGGAGTCGGAAAAACAGCACTTCTAAAAAAGATTGCAAAAGACCTTATGGAACGATTGGACATTCGTGCTGAATATATGCCGCAAAATTACGAAGATCAGCTTGACATGTCGCTCACACCAGTTGAATATTTAAATACAACTGGCGACAAGGAGGAGATGACGCGGATTCGTACGTATCTTGGCGCACTCAAATATACGGCAGATGAGATGGATCATCCCATCCGGGAATTGTCTGGTGGACAGAAGGCAAAGGTTCTTCTTTTAAAGATGAGTTTGTCAAATGCAAATGTCCTAATTCTTGATGAGCCGACAAGAAACTTTTCGCCATTGTCCGGTCCTGTCATCCGTCAGATGCTTGCCGCATTTCCAGGGGCGATCATTAGCATTTCCCATGACCGAAAATACATCATAGAGGTATGCGAGAAGGTATATCGTCTCGAAACACACGGGTTAGTGGAAACAAACTTGCTAAGCGAAGGATAAACTAGGAAAAACAGTGCAAAATAAGGAAAAATAAGCAAAAAAAACAAAAAAGGTAGGCACTTCTGTGCTTGCCTTTTTTTTAACAATGTTGTATAATAAGCCAGTATCAACCTATAAAAACCGTAGGAAATAGGATTTTGTACTGCCAGGGTCAAAAGCAGGGAAGCCGATCGTGCTTGCACGATAAGGATTCCTTGCTTGGAACCCACCGAAACATAACAAATATTTTTAACGAGGAGGCACTGCGATGTCAGCACCATTATTACAGATAGAAGGATTATCAGTTCGCGTAGAGGATAAAGAGATTCTGCACGGAATTGATCTGCAGATTAAAAAAGGAGAAACCCATGTTTTGATGGGACCAAACGGAGCTGGAAAGTCTACACTTGGTTATGCACTTATGGGAAATCCTAAGTATCAGATTACTGGAGGAAAGATCCTGTTTGAGGGTAAGGATATTTCTGAAGAAACACCGGATAAGAGAGCAAAAGATGGAATGTTCTTATCTTTCCAGAATCCGATTGAGATTCCAGGTGTATCTTTAACAAACTTTATCCGCAGCGGCGTAGAACAGCGCACTGGAAAGAGAATCCGTTTCTTTGCATATAAGAAGGAGCTTGAGGAAATGATGAAGGTTCTTCAGATGGATCCGTCCTATGCAGAGAGAGATTTAAATGTAGGTTTTTCAGGTGGTGAGAAAAAGAAGGCTGAGATTTTACAGATGTTAATGTTAAAGCCATCTTTTGCAATTCTTGATGAGACAGACTCTGGTTTGGATGTTGATGCAGTAAGAACTGTATCAAGCGGTGTAGAAGAGTATCAAAAGAGCATTCACGGCGGTCTTTTAATTATCACACACAGCACAAGAATCTTAGAGTCTCTTCACGTAGATGCTACTCACGTTCTTGTAGATGGACGTATTGTGGCATCAGGAGATGGATCTTTAGTAGACGAGATCAACGAAAACGGTTTTGAGCGTTTTCTGTAATAGGATAGAAGGAGACGCAAAGCGATTATGAAAGAAAAGACTTATGTAGAAGATGTCGATAGAAGCATGTATGACTTTAGAAATGAAGACAAAGATGCTTATAAAGTAAAGGAAGGTTTGAATCCTGAAATTGTAGAGCAGATTTCAAGCGAGAAGCATGATCCAGAGTGGATGAAAGAATTTCGTATGAAATCTCTTGAGATTTTCAATAATAGTACGATGCCGGATGAATGGGGTCCATCCATCGAGGGACTTGATATGGATAACATTGTAACTTATGTCCGTCCAAACACTCATATGGCAGCAAAGTGGTCAGAGGTTCCGGAAGAGATTAAGGATACTTTTGAAAAGCTTGGTATCCCGAAGGCAGAGCGTGAGTCTCTGGCTGGTGTTGGTGCTCAGTACGACTCTGAGCTTGTTTACCACAATGTAAAGGAAGAGGTAGCAGCGCAGGGCGTTATCTATACTGATATGGAGAGCGCATTAAATGGTGAGTATGCAGATATGGTACACAAGCACTTTATGAAGCTTGTTCCGCCGACTGATCATAAATTTGCCGCACTTCATGGTGCTGTATGGTCTGGCGGTTCCTTCGTCTATGTTCCAAAGGGTGTATCAGTTACCATTCCATTACAGTCTTATTTCAGACTGAATGCACCAGGCGCAGGTCAGTTTGAGCATACACTTATCATCGTTGATGAGGGTGCATATCTGCACTTTATTGAGGGATGTTCAGCACCAAAGTATAACGTGGCTAACCTTCATGCAGGCTGCGTTGAGCTGTTTGTTGGAAAGAATGCGACACTTCGCTATTCCACTATCGAGAACTGGTCCAAGAACATGTACAACTTAAATACAAAGCGTGCAAAAGTTGAAGAAGGCGGAAAGATTGAGTGGGTATCTGGTTCATTTGGTTCTCATGTATCTTATTTGTACCCGATGAGCATCTTAAACGGTGAGGGTGCAAGCGCTGAGTTTACAGGAATTACCTTTGCCGGAAAGGGTCAGAACCTGGATACTGGTACAAAGGTAGTTCACAATGCACCTAATACGTCCTCCTATGTAAATACAAAGTCTATTTCCAAGGATGGCGGTGTAAGTACCTTTAGAAGCAGCGTTGTTGTAAACAGCAAGGCAAAGCACAGCAAGTCAGCCGTCTCATGTCAGTCACTGATGCTTGATGATATTTCACGTTCTGATACAATTCCGGCTATGGATATCCGCACAAAGGATGCCAATATCGGTCATGAGGCAAGAATCGGACGAATCAGTGATGAGGCTGTATTCTATCTGATGTCAAGAGGTATTTCAGAGGAAGATGCAAGAGCGATGATCGTAAGCGGATTTGCAGATGAAGTATCAAAGGAACTGCCGCTTGAGTATGCAATGGAGATGAACAATCTGATTCGCCTAGAGATGAAGGGCAGCATCGGATGATGGAGAGAGGTGAACACGTTTTGGAGATGAAGATAAATAAATTGCCGGCCGGAACATGGAGATGGCTGCATATGAATAATGCTCGCATTGAGCAGGAAGCAGATCTGGCGTTATGTCAGGTTGCGATTCAATGTCCAGATGCGATTGTGAAGACAGAAACATCAGAGGAACAGCTTAATCAAATTCGTACAGGTATGGGCGAAGATATGACAAAGCTGCTGCAGGAGTCTAAAACACAGGCAATCTGTTTTACAGCAGAGGAAGGTGTAAAGGAGGCAGCTCCAGTAACACTTTCATTTGGCTATCAGGATACTGACCGCAAGGGAAATAGAATTGATCTGTATTTGAAAGAAAATAGTGAGATGACAGTTGTAATGGATTATCACAGCAGCGAGGGTACTGGTACTGCTGCAATTCAGACAAAGATTCACGCAGAGAAGAATGCAAAGTTAAAGCTGATTCAGATTGAACGTCTTGGAGAAGGCTTTGACTGCATGAATGATATCGGTGCCTACTGCGAAGATGGTGCAGGAGTTGAACTCGTACAGCTGATCATCGGTGGAAAAAATGTCTATATGGGTGCAGAGACAACACTTGCCGGAAAGGAATCTGATTTTACAGCAGCAATAGGCTATCAGGTGACAGGTGAAAATCGTCTTGATATGAATTACAATGCTGTTCATGAGGGCAAGAAGACAACGAGCAGCATGACAGCAAATGGTGTGCTTCGCGATCATGCAAAGAAGCTGTTTCGCGGTACCATTGACTTTAAGAAGGGTGCAAAAGGTGCAAAGGGTGATGAGTTAGAGGATGTACTTCTTCTTGATGATGGCGTTCAGAACCAGACAATCCCGTTGATTCTTTGTGCAGAGGAGGATGTAGAAGGAAATCATGGCGCATCCATCGGAAGCCTTGATGATGAACTGATTTTCTATTTGGAATCAAGAGGAATCAGTGAAGAGGCTGCATATGAGCTGATGGCAAAGGCAAGATTAAAGGCTGTCTGCAAGAAGATTCCGGTTGAAGGTCTTCGCGCAGAACTTAATGAAATGTTAGATGGCGAGGAGCCGGTTGGAGAGGAGCAGTAAAATGACGACAGAAGAAAGAAAGGCAGAAGATGCACGCTTTCGCCAGGAATATCCACTGTTTGCACAGTATCCAGAGCTGATTTATCTGGATAACGCAGCGACCACGCAAAAGCCATCTTGTGTCATTCAGGCAGAATCAGCATTTTATGAAAAATATAATGCTAACCCATTTCGTGGTGTTTATGAGCTAGCCGAGTTTGCTACAGAGCATTATGAGGAGGCTAGAGCAGAGGTAGCAAAGCTTCTTCATGCAAATGCAGATGAGATCGTTTTTACCAGAAATGCATCAGAGAGTCTGAATTTGATTGCGTACAGTTTAGGAAATCTTGTGCTTCGTCCTGGTGATGAGGTTCTTGTCAGCATTATGGAACATCACAGTAACCTCTTAGTATGGCAGCAGGCAGCCAAAAGAACTGGTGCAACACTTCGCTATCTTGACTGCACACAGGATGGAAAGATTACCGCAGAGATGGTAGAGGCTGCTATTACTGATAAAACAAAGATTTTTGCTGTGACTCAGATTTCAAATGTACTTGGATGGAAAAATGATATTAAATCATTTGCAGAGATCTGTCATAGAAAAGGCTGTCTGATTGTAGCAGATGGCGCACAGAGCGTTCCTCATATTGAGGTCGATGTCAAGGCACTTGATGTTGATTTTCTGGCATTTTCCGGTCATAAGATGATGGGACCAATGGGTATTGGTGCGCTGTATGGAAAGAAGGAACTGTTGGAATCAATGCCGCCGTTTTTATTTGGTGGAGAGATGATTGATACTGTCACAAGAGAGGGTGCCGTGTATGCACCAGTTCCGCATAAATTTGAGGCAGGCACTGTTAATGCAGCAGGTGCAGTTGGACTTATGGCAGCGATCCGTTACTTAAAAGAGATTGGATTTGATACTATTGAAAGACGTGAGGCAGAATTAACGCAGTATGCAGTAAAGCGCCTGTTGGCAATTCCTGGCGTGCATATTCTTGGTTCACAGGATCCAAGTGAGCATCACAGCATTGTGACATTCCTTGTTGACAATGTGCATCCGCATGATGTTGCATCTATTCTTGATATGGACCACATCGCAGTACGCGCAGGTCATCATTGTGCACAGCCGCTTCTGCAGCATTTAAATACGTCAGCAACCACACGTGCAAGTTTTGCATTTTATAATACAATGGAAGAGGTTGATGCTCTGGCAGAGAGCCTCGCTCAGGTAAGAAGGAGGATGGGTTACGTTGACTAACAAAACCTTTTATAATGAAATTTTAATAGATCACAACATGCATCCAGGTCACAAGCATGATTTAGACGATGCAAACATGGTGATGGAAGGCTTAAATCCAACATGTGGTGATCATATTTGGCTGAAGCTCAAGGTTGAAGATGGCGTGATCGTAGATGGCTCCTTCGTAGGCGAGGGCTGTGCAGTTTCTCAGGCATCTGCTGATATGATGCTTGATCTGATTATCGGACAGAAGGTAGAGGATGCCGAGAAATTGGCAGATAACTTCTTAAAGATGATCAAGGGAACAGCTACAGAAGAAGAAATTGAAAGTCTTGAAGAAGCATCAGCGCTTGAAGATATCGCGCATATGCCGGCACGTGTAAAGTGTGCAGTGCTCGGATGGCATACCATGGAAGAGATGCTTAAATGTGATAAGTGCAGTGGACATGGGGAGTGTTCACATTGCAACTAATAATTTTATATACCCGCTTGCTTTGGTGGAGATTGTCCACTGAGGCAAGTGGGATTTTTTTATATAAAAATAGGTTGAAGCGGGGATCAGGTTTGATATAATAGGGGTAGATACTGGAAAAGAACAGAGGAAAATTATTCTATTATAAAACAGGAGGTACGAAGATGAATAAAGATAATTTGGAACAGCTAATCCATAATTACATGGAAAAATATGATCTGTTAAATGATGCGGAACATGATGAAATTTATAAATGGAAGGCCGTCAATCATTTTCAGAAATATTGGAATTTGGATACTGACGAATTTGGAGAAATGTTTAAGCAGGCAATGGAAAAATCCTTCAATCTCATCAATAACGGTATTGCCCAGCCAACGAGCGGGATTGTCTTTCTGTGCAAACAGGATAAGAAAACAGAAAGAGAAGTACAAGAAGAATTTCGGAAGCTGTTAGCGCCAGACGAAGGAAATATAAAGGTGAGACAAGATCGCATTCAGATGTTTGTTGATGCGATTAATGAAAAATTGCAAAAAGCAGCACCTAATAAATGGAAATATAATCAAGACAGACGATCTGTAATTATGTATCTTAACTTTATTGCACCAGATGATAATTTTATGTTTAAATCGACAGAGGCTAAGGCATTTGCAGACTGCTATGAATTTGGGGAAGATATAGGAAGTGGACAAACATTTCGATTAGATGTTTATTACAGAATGTGCCGAGAGTTGGTTGATGAAATAAAAAAGCATAAAGATTTGTGTGCACTTTTAGAGGAAAAATTAAAGTACGAGGCAGAAGTAGATGAGGACAAAACAAATCCTGTGACAAAGGTTGCAGGTAAATATAATATTTTGGCATACGATCTTATATATTGTGCACATGCATATAATCTTTATGAAAATATTTCCGTTCGAAAACGGAAAAAATTAAGTGCCGTCGAACAAAAAAGACAGGAAAAAGAAAATAGAGTGAAAGATCTGATTGCTCAGAGAGAAGAAAAAAATGAGCAGTTCGAGCAACTAGAAAAGCAATTAAACGAGATGAAATTTCCTGATATTATTGGCATGAAAGTCAAGAATATTCGATACGGAGAGGGAAATGTAACTGACCAGAATGGAAAGTATGTGACTGTGGAATTTACGGCAGGTGCAAAGAATTTCATATTGCCAGATGCTTTTGAGAAAGGTTTTCTGAAATCAGCGGATGAGGAAATCAGTGCTTGCTTTGAAGAGATTGGCTCGCTTAAGAAGACAAAAGAAAAATATGAAGGTAACATCCGACTGTTGAGTACAGAAATATCTAGATTGAGTAAGAATTAATTCTAAAATGAGGTAAAACTATGAGACTATTATTCCGTCAACGCATGTTTTCTTGGTTTGACAGTTACGATATTTACGATGAAAATGGCAATACTGTATACGTAGTGAAAGGACAACTTTCTTGGGGTCATCTTTTGAATATCTATGATGCTTATGAAAATAAGCTTGGCTATGTGCAGGAGAGGGTCTTGACATTTTTGCCGAAATTTGAAATATACGAGCGAGAGCAGTATCTTGGCTGCATCAGCAAAGAATTTACATTTTTTAAGCCTAAATATAATATTGATTTTAATGGGTGGCAGGTAGAAGGAAACTGGCTAGAGTGGGATTACACAATCTTGAGATCAAATGGAAGTACTGTTGCGACGATCACAAAGGAACTACTACATATGACAGATACCTATGTGCTTGATATACAAAATCCGACAGATGAACTCCATGTCTTGATGTTTGTACTAGCCATGGATGCAGAAAAGTGTTCAAGGAATTGATGTTTTTTGGGTGAGACGAAGGGAGGCAGAGATGGCAAGAACAATCAGCATTGGAAACCAGAGTTTTGAAGAAATTCGAGAAAAGGGCTATTTTCTGGTGGATAAGACCAATTTGATCAAAGAGTGGTGGGAGTCAGCTGACAGTGTGACATTAATTACGCGTCCGCGCCGTTTTGGAAAGACCATAAATATGGACATGCTGAACTGCTTCTTTTCAAATCGCTTTCAGGGCAGAGGAGATTTGTTTGAGGGGCTGTCTATATGGAAAGAAGAAGTCTACAGAAGATTGCAGGGAAGCTATCCTGTCATTTTCTTAAGCTTTGCTGATGTAAAGCAGAATAACTGTAAAGATGCTATACAGAAAATCAAAACAATTATTACTGGGGTGTATCGCCAGTTTTTTGATACACAAGATAAATTGCCATCTCAGATTGTGCAGATGATGCAAGAAAACATGAGCGATGTTGCAGCGCAAAGTGCTTTGCAGATCTTGTCAGAGGAATTGTCAAGACGATGTGGGAAAAAAGTGTTAATCTTTCTGGACGAGTACGATACGCCGATGCAGGAAGCTTATCTTCACGGATACTGGGATGAATTTACTGGATTTATACGCGGACTATTTAACTCCACTTTTAAAAGCAATTTTTATATGGAACGCGGAATCATGACGGGTATTACTCGTGTCTCAAAAGAATCTGTATTTTCCGACCTAAATAATTTGACTGTGGTGACAACGACTTCTGAAAAATACGCATCCTGTTTTGGCTTTACGCAACAGGAAGTGACAGATGCCCTTGATGAGTATGGACTGGAAGAAAGCAGTGCATCAGTAAGGCAGTGGTATAATGGATTTACATTTGGAAGTCACCGTGATATCTATAACCCTTGGTCAATCACAAATTTCTTAAAAGAAAAAAGATTGTTTCCTTATTGGGCATCAACAAGCTCAAATGGACTTGCCAGTAAATTGATTCGAACGGCATCGGCTGATCTAAAGGAAAAAATGGAAACTTTGCTAAATGGACAGTCGATAACAGTAAATTTTGATGAGCAGATCGTTTATAGTCAGTTGGATGAAAACGAGAGTGCCATCTGGAGCTTGCTAACAGCATCTGGCTATTTAAAGATTGAAAATATTGAATACAAAGGGATTTTTTTGGAACCTTGGTATACGCTTCGTATTACCAATCTGGAGACAGTAGGCATGTTTTCTGCTATGTTTCGTGGATGGTTTTCCAGTTCGGATGCCAACTACAATGGTTTTGTGAGGGCACTACTTAGTGGAAATCTAAAAGAAATGAATCTGTTTATGAATGATGTCGCGCTCGCAACATTTAGTGCTTTTGATACAGGAAAGCATCCATCAGCGCGAACTCAGCCAGAGCGCTTTTATCATGGCTTTGTACTAGGACTGTTGGTTGAACTTCGTGGTCGCTATAGTGTGCAGTCAAATAAGGAGAGCGGATATGGTCGCTATGATATTTGTCTAATTCCCCAAAAAACTACAGATCCGGCGATTGTATTGGAATTTAAGGTGCATGATCCAGATGAAGAAAAGACGCTTCAAGAGACTGTGGAATCAGCGTTAAAGCAGATAGAAGAAAAAGCTTATGATTCAATGCTTGTCGAGCAAGGAATCAGCAAAAAACAAATACGACACTATGGTTTTGCTTTTGAGGGAAGACGAGTACTAATCGGAGGCAATTAAAATGGTGAGAATATTTCAATTTATAAAATACAGAAAAAAATAAAGTAAAAAATACTTGATTCTAGATTGAAATAAAGCTATCAGTAAATTATACTGAGATAAACAATTTGTAAAATACAAAAATATGAAAGGAACACGGGAAAAGCCATGGATCAAAAAAATGAAATGTTTATGCAGCAAACCACCTGCAGCAGATGGGGCATTTTTGAAGTCGGTATTGACGGACCAAAGGATGGAAACCCATTTATCGAGCAAAAAGTGACAGGAATTTTTAAGGGAGACAATGAAACTGTGTCTTGTGACGGTTTCTACGATGGAGACGGTGTGTATCGCATCCGTTTTATGCCATCTTTTGAGGGTGTGTACACCTACCAGATTCAGACCACATTTGGAGGTGATTGTGCTGGTAGTTTTACCGTAACAGCTCCAAAAGAAAATGCACATGGTCCAGTGCGTGTTGCAAACACCTACCATATGGCCTACGAGGATGGCACACCATACTATTCAATTGGAACAACCTGCTATGTATGGGAGCTTCAAAGCGATGAGCTGATTGAGCAGACATTTGAGACATTGAAAAATAGTGCGTTTAACAAAATTCGTTTTTGCATTTTCCCGAAGCACTATGATTATAACCTGCGTGAGCCACGATCATATCCATATGAGGGAACACCAATGGATTCAAGTGTGCTGACAACGGAAAATTTCTGGGACTATACGGGAAAAACAGAAGGAAATCACTTGGATTTGACTCGTTTTAATCCAGCACATTTCCAGCATATTGAAAATTGCATTCGTTGTCTAGGCGAGCTTGGAATCGAAGCCGATCTTATCATGATGCACCCGTATGACCGCTGGGGCTTCTCTCAAATGACAAGAGAACAGGATGATCTGTACTGGAACTATGCAGTTTCAAGATTTAGCGCATTTGCAAATGTCTGGTGGTCACTGGCAAATGAGTATGATCTGATGCCACACAAGACTCTCGACGACTGGGAACATTATGCGACAATTCTTTGTGAGAAAGATCCGTATCATCATATGAGATCCATCCATAACTGCATTTCTTTATATGATTTTTCAAAGCCATGGATCACGCACTGTAGCGTGCAAAGAACCGATCTGTATAAGAGTGCAGAGTGCACGAATGAACTTCGTGAACGCTACAGAAAGCCAGTTGTGCTCGATGAGATTGCCTATGAGGGTGATATTCAGCACGGATGGGGAAATTTAACCGGAGAGGAAATGCTAAGACGTTTCTGGGAGGCAGCTTGCAGAGGCGGCTATCCGGGTCACGGTGAAACCTATTTAAATAAAGAAAATATTCTGTGGTGGTCACATGGTGGCAAGCTTCACGGAGAGAGCCATAAGCGCTTTGGATTTTTGCTTGATCGATTAAAAGAAACACCAGGACTTGGTCTTCAACCATGCAATCGAACTTGGGATGAGGTGTGTGCTGTGCCGCAGGAGATTACGCCTGGAGAGGCAGAGTGTGGCTGCAAAGAATATTATCTGATTTATTATAGCTTCATGCGTCCAGCCTTTCGCGAGTTTCATTTCGACGACAAGTCAAGCTGGCATGTGCGTGTAATCGATACCTGGAACATGACAATCGAAGATCGCGGTAGCTTCCAAGGCAAATTTAAGGTAACACTTCCAGCAAAGCCATATATGGCAGTGCAGATCTGGAGAGAAGGCGCAGATATACACCTCTTATGAATATAGCTTTCCGAGGTGGAAGTGCTTTGCCCACGACGCCGTAAAGTGAAACGGTTAGGCTCGTGGGCAATCACTTCACCGAGGGGGACATTCGGCAGCGATAAGATGCGGCAATTTGCATCTTACCGCTGCCTTTGCGCATCTTGCCGCGAATTGCTTGCTGTATATTCCTAATTTCGCTATCCTTATATTAGTGAATGATATTCATGGGATAATCACTACGCAGGCGAGCCTGTGAACATATAAGGGAGGAACGCATATGCAATCAGAGATCACCATAAAAAATCTAAAAAAGTACTTCGCTGAAATCAAAGCCGTCGATGACATTAGTTTTACCGTGCAAAAAGGGGAATTGTTTGGTTTTCTCGGTGTAAATGGAGCTGGAAAATCAACAACAATTCGCATGATGTGCACGTTGTTTTCACCAACTGGAGGAGAGATAGAGATCGGCGGATTGCGAGTGGGAGAGGCGGATGAACAGATCCGGCAGAAAATTGGTGTCGTCTGGCAGGAGAATGTGTTAGATGATCGCTTGACAGTTAAGGAAAATTTGCAAGTGCGTGCTGCAATGTATCAGACAAAAAGTGCATGGCAAAAAGAGCGCATTCACACTGTCTGTGAAAAACTTCATTTAGAGGATATCTATGCAAGACGTTATGCAAAACTTTCTGGTGGACAAAAGAGGCGATGTGAGATTGCGGCAGCACTGCTAAATGATCCAGAGGTTTTGTTCTTGGATGAGCCGACGACGGGGCTTGATCCGGCGACGAGAAAGCAAGTATGGGCAAGTGTGAAATCTCTGCAAAGAGATGACAAAGTGACGGTCTTTTTGACCACTCACTATATGGAAGAGGCAGCAGCGGCAGGTCATATCGCCATTATCGACAAAGGAAAACTTTGTGAGTTTGGAACACCACAGGAATTAAAAATGCGCTACGCAAAGGATACACTGACGTTGTATTATAAACAAGAGAAACACACACTTACTTCTGATAATGAAAAAATATATGATACAATACCGATAACAGCAAAATCAGAGATCCGTGTATTAGAAAACAGCATGGAAGCAATCCCAATTTTAAATCAGTTATCAGATCAGCTTGAAGGCTTTGAGTTGCAGCAGGGTACCATGGATGACGTGTTTCTGGCAGTTACTGGAAAGAGCTTGAAAGGAGGCAACATATGAGAGAGATCAAAGCAATGACAAAGAGAAATCTGTTAATTTATTTTCGAAACAAAAGTGCTGTCTTTTTTTCGATATTATCAGCACTGATTTTGCTTGCCATTATGGTTGTCTTTCTTGGAGAGTCGTCATCAGAGGGTTTGCTTGACGCATTGAACCAATATGGAACTGGCACAGCAGAGGAAAATGCAAAAAATGCCTCGTGGCTGGTTCAATTGTGGATCATGGGTGGTATTCTGGGTATTAACAGCGTAACAGTATCGCTAACTGCGATTGGTGCAATGGTAGAGGATGAAGAAAGAGGACGGTTACGTTCATTTTATGTGACACCAGCAAGTCGTTTTTATCTGTCACTGGGTTATATTTTGTCAGCTTGGGTTAGTGGTATGGTGATTTGCCTTACGACATTGGCAGTGGGAGAAGGGTTCTTTGCATTAAAAGGACATCCAGTACTTGGAATTGTTGATCTGGTATCACTTGTTGGTGTGATTGCATTAAATACGTTTGTATTTTCAGCAATTGGCTATTTGGCAGCATTGTTTATACGCACAGGAAGTGCATGGAGTGGTATGTTGACTGTGGCTGGTACACTTGTAGGTTTCTTGGGTGGTACTTACATTCCAGTGGCGTCCATGTCTGAATGGCTTCAAAATGTGGTAAAACTTCTTCCAGTGATTCATGGAACTGCTCTGATGCGAAGATTTTGTATGCAAAGTGCATCTAAAACAGTTTTTGCAGGAATGTCAGATACCGTACAGACTGTATTTTTCGAACAGATGGGTGTCACACTAAAAAATGGCGCACAGACAATCAGTATATTGGGACAGATTTTACTATTGATTGCTTGGGCAGTGGTTGTCATCGCAATTGCAGCTGCAATCGCAAAAAGAAGAAAATTAAAAGATCGCTAAAGGTCTGAGAGAGGGGAATTTATGAAAGTAACAATACAGGAGTGTTCGGCAGAGGAGGAAGAGGAAGTCATCATCCGATGCCGTGGAATAGATGAAAGAATCAGTCGACTTCTTAAGGCACTCCAATCCGATCAGGAAAAATTGACGGTATTTGACGGAGAAAAAATGCATCAAGTACAGCTTCGCGATATCTGCTATTTTGAGGCAGTTGACAATCGTGTGTTTGCCTATCTGGATACAAAAGTGTTTGAAATTCATTCAAAGTTGTATGAGTTAGAGCAGCAGTATGGAAATGCAGATTTTTTCAGAGTCTCAAAATCAGTCATCGTAAATTTATCAAAGGTCGATCATTTTAGTCCAATGTTTCAAGGACGCATGGATGCCTGCATGACAAACAAAGAGCATGTCGTAATATCCAGACAATACGTTTCACTTTTAAAGGTTCGATTAGGACTAAAAAATTAGAAGGGAGAAGGAACATGACAAAATTCGAGTTCGTTTTGAATAAATTTTATGAAATTACAGCGTGGTCGCTGTTTGCGGCGGTTGCTATGACAGTATTAAACGGAGACTATGACACGGTTCCAGCCTCTCTTTTGTGGCAGATTCCATTATTGTCATTTTTAGGAGCACTTTCTTCTCTGATTTATCCTTGGGATCGCAGCATGACAAGAAAAGAGTTTGTGATTCGCATTGCCATTCACTATCTGATTATGAATGGGATTGTGCTTGGTGGTGGCAGCTTGTTTGGCTGGTTTGATATTCATGAGCCGCTGCAGGTTGCTATGATGGCATTATCCGTTGCCATTATCTTTTTCATTATTTCCCTGTATTCGTGGACGAAGGGAAATCGAGAGGCACAAAAGCTGAACCAGTGTTTGAAAAAGCGTAATGACAACGAATCATGATAAATCGAAAAAATATAGTAAATCACATAATTAGACTAGCAGTTAAGTCAATCACAAATGAAATTAACTTTTATTGTGTGATTGATTCTGACTTTTAACTTCAATGTGGTGCTGCTTTCTAAACTCATCAATGGTGGCAAGACCAGTATCCGATACAGGACGAATCCACTTTCCAGAGTAGAGATGACACTGCATGATAATGTAGCGGATCGGCTCATCAATATAGCAGAACGCAAACACGAGAAGAAATGGTGCATGAAAATAAAAATTAGAAAGATATACAAACGGAAGCACCATAAGATACATGAATGTAATCTCCATAATGGAACCAAAAGCGGCATCTCCGGCAGAACGGTAGGTGTCGTTTTGTGCCCAGTTTCCCATACGGATGATGGCAGCAATGCTGTAAATGATAAGCATGCCAGTACCAATTTTATATGATTTTCCTGAAAGTCCGAGCGTATGAAGAAGTGGATTGTGAACGAGCAAAAGTGTCAGACAGGCAATGCTTATAATGGCGCTGCACAGATAAACCAGACGTTTAGCGCGCTCAAAGGCAAGCTCGTGATTGCCGGCACCAACTTCTTTTCCAACGAGAATTGAGGCTGCATTGGAGAAACCACTGAAGAATGCAATGACGAGACCTTCCATAGTACGAAAGACAGCGACGGCAGCGATTGCCTGTTCACTTTGACGTCCCAGAACAACGTTAATCATCATATTTCCAACACCAATCAGAACTTCGTTGCAGATGATTGGGAAGCACTTGATCAGGTAATTTTGCAGAGATTCCTTTGTCCAGCGAAAATGTTTGGAAAATTCCAAGACAAATGGAATCCTTTGATGAAGGATAAATCCAATCAAAATTAAAAGATTCACAATACCGGCAAGAACAGTTCCGACAGCAGCACCAGCGGCACCCATTTCTGGAAGTCCAAATTTTCCAAAAATGAAAAGATAGTTAAAAAAGCAATTGGCGATAACAGAGGCGATGCCGCCATAAAGCGGAATTTTCACGCGTTCGATGGAACGAAGCAGTGCACTCATTGCCATTGACAAAACCTGGAGCGGGTACGCAAAGCCAACAATCCTAAGGTAAGAAATACCAATCGCCTGAATTTCTGGCTTGTCGGTGTAGACTCCCATGATAAAAGAAGGTACTCCGATTGCAAGACCTGCAAAAACAAGAGCAACGGTCATCATAAAAAGAAGCGTCATTCCATAAGAGCGAGTAATTCCATCATGATCCTTTGCTCCCCAGTATTGAGCGAAAAACAGCATGCCTCCGCCAATAAAACCCCAGTATCCAGAGAACATCAAACTGGAAAATTGAGCACATAATCCGACAGCACCGACCGCTTTTTCTCCGATAGAAGCCAGCATAATGGTGTCAACCATACTGCCTGTGGTGGTGAGCAGATTCTGGAGGGCTACTGGTATCGCAATAATTGCAATGTGCTTTAGAAAGTACCCCCAGTCAAATTTTTTCTGCTTCATAAGAAAAACCTCCCCAAAAACAATAATAAAATGCAGAAGCAGCGCTAGTATATCATGGTTTAATATGTTTTTCCATGTAGGATTTTACTTAAATGATATACTTTTTGGAAGAATATGGTCTTGCCATTTTTGTCGTGCTGTACTATAATGACGACAAAAGAAAAGACAGGCAGGTGATGTAGTGAAATATAAAAAAGGAAAATTGTGGAAGATACCAACGCTTGTCGTATGCGCAGTTTTATTTGGACTATTGGCGGCTGATATCAGTGGATCATATGTGACTGCACCGATTGATGTTGCAGCGTATCATATTTTAAGGTCATTTGAGAGCAGCGCAGCGACAGGATTTTTCAAAATAATGACTAACATGGTTCATCCAGTAGTACTTTTAGTAATAAGTCTTTCGATGATTCATATTTTAAAGCAGCGTAAATATTTTATAGCTTTGCTTGGAAATTTGATTTTGACAGTCCTTTTGAATGTAGCAATCAAGGGTAGTTTTATGAGAATACGTCCGCCGCAGGAGATGCATCTTGTTATGGAGAGTGGTTATAGCTTTCCGAGTGGACATGCCATGGTGGCAGCGTCATTTTATGGATTTCTTGCATATATGCTTAAGCAGGCAGACTTGAAAAAAAGTCAAAGATATTCGCTTACAGTGCTTAATGCGCTGATTGTATTTTTAGTTGGATGCAGCCGAATTTATCTTGGCGTGCATTATGCAACTGACGTTATTGGTGGATTTTGCGTTTCAGTAATGTATCTGATTTTATATACTGAGGTTATTAGTCATTACTTTGCAGCAGAGGCATTAGATGCGGCACATCATCATTTAGATGTAAAGCAAGAGCTTGTTTTAAGTTTTGCCTATGCATTTCGAGGTATATTTGACGGCATCAAAAATGAACGAAATATGATGATACATTATTCAGTAGTTGTATTAGTTGTAGTTTTTGGTGTCACATTAAAGCTGACAGTGACCGAATGGGGCATTTGCCTTATATTATGTGGAATGGTCATTGCACTTGAGCAGGTCAATACTGCAATAGAAGCAGTAGTTGATCTGGTGACAGAGGAACACAAAGAGCTGGCACGTTTAGCGAAAGACACAGCGGCAGGTGCTGTGCTTGTAGCAGCCATCACGGCAGCCATTGTAGGCGGATTAATTTTCTTCCCTAAATTGGCACAGCTTTTTGGATTATAAATTTAACACAAGCAGAAAGGCAGGTAACAGTATGGATTTTAAGGTAACAGATCTTGTAAAGAATGTAGTTTTGGCAGGTATTGGTGCAGCAGCAGTGACAACCGAGAAGGCAAAGGATGTTGCGGATGAACTCGTAAAAAAAGGAAGCCTGACCGTAGAGCAGGGAAAGGTGTTAAACGAGGAACTTAAACACAACATTAAAGAAACCTTGGATAATAAGAAAAAAAAGGATGCTTCTGTTGAGGAACTGCTGTCAGCGATGACACCAGATCAGATTGATGCTTTAAAGGAGCTGTTAAATAAGGCAGCTAAGCCACAGGATAAAGAGGCAAAGGCAGAAGCACCACAGGATGAAGAACAAAAGGCAGAGCAAAAAGAGAATACACAGGATGAGTGAGAGAGAAGACAGATCGAGACTTTCTGAAATCATGCAGATACTGCGGCGTTATCGCATTACAAAAGGGATAACGCCGGTAAAAGTACGTGAGATATTAGAAGAACTAGGACCAACTTATGTAAAGCTGGGACAAATTCTTTCAATACGAACAGATTTAATTTCATCTGAGTATTGCAAAGAGCTGCAGAAGCTGCGCTCTCAGGTCAGCCCAATGCCATATGATGAGGTTAGGGCTGTACTTTACGAAGCATACAAAAAAGACCCGGAGGATGTTTTTGCATCAATTGTAAAGACTCCAATCGGGTCTGCTTCGATTGCGCAGGTTCATGAAGCCTTTCTTAAAAGTGGTGAGCATGTGGTTCTCAAGGTTCAAAGGCGCGGCATTTATGGCACAATGGAAAGAGATGTTGCCATGATGCAGCGTATGCTTCGTTTTGTGCCGCCTGCCCTGAAAGGTCTTGTTGATTTAGAGCGAGTGATAAGTGAGTTTTGGTCAGCAGCTAAAGAGGAAATGGATTTTCTTCGTGAAGCTGCAAATATGGAAACATTTTCAAAAAACAATGAGAATGTCGTTTTTGTTGCGTCTCCTAAGCTGTACAGTGAGCTGACAACAGCACAGGTTCTTGTCATGGAGTATATTGATGGCTACAGCGTTTCAGATACGCATACACTAGAACAGGAAGGCTATGACCTAGTTGAAATAGGAGAAAAGCTTGCTGACAATTATGTGCGTCAGATTATGCAGGATGGATTTTTCCATGCTGATCCACATCCGGGAAATCTTAGGATTCGCGGTGGAAAAATTGTCTGGCTTGATATGGGAATGATGGGGCGCCTCACGCCAAGAGACAAAAGTCTGATAGCAAAGGCAGTAAAAGCAATCGCAAGAGGAAATAATTCTGAGTTAGTGGATGTGATACTGGCGCTTGGCATTTTTCATGGAAAACCAAATCGAATACGCTTGTATACCGATATTGAAGGTCTTATGACGCGTTACGGCACGCTGGATATCGGCAGTATTGACATTGCTGCACTTTTAACAGAGCTAATAGAGATAATGAGTGCCAATGAGCTTGCAATGCCGGCACAGCTGACACTTCTCGCAAGAGGAATGACGACAATTGAGGGTGTAATTGCAGATTTAAGCCCTCAAGTCAATATCGTGGAGGTAGCTTCGGGACGTATTTCGGCATCATTTTGGGAAAATGTAAATTGGAAGGAAGAACTCAAAAATGAGGGAAGCCAGCTGTATCGCTCCATTAACAGGGCAATGGACATTCCCGTACTAATGGCAGATCTTTTACAGAGCTATCGAAATAATGAGACGAGAATAAAGCTTGATCTTCATGCGACAGAGGATTTGTCACAGATGCTTGAAAAGCTTGTCTCAAAGATGGTTATGGGACTTGTTATAGCAGCACTTCTTCTGGCATCAAGTATTTTATGTACCACACAAATGCAGCCGCACCTGTTTGGAATACCAGCGCTTGGTTTTCTCGGCTACATCATGGCGCTTGGCCTTGCGGGTTATCTAGTGTGGGAGCATTTTAAAAACAAAAATAAATAGCATGCATTAGGCGTGTGATGGCAAAGGCAGGTTTAGGATGATACCATTTGCGATTTTATCAGGCAAAATAAAGACAAAGACAGATGAAAAAGAGATTCGCCTTTTGGAGCTGTCACCTGATTATTTTACCTTTCGTCTGTTAAAAGAACAGGCACAAAAATATGTACAGCAATTATCAGATGCAGGACAGCAAGGCAACATAGTGCTGTCCTTTTTTCAGTTTCAAAAAAGAAGCTATCATGAAGTGATACTAAATTGTACACGGGACGTTGTAAAAATTGAATTGATGCCGCAAAAACAGATGGAGGGGCTTGTCTGCGAGATTCGTGTTGATGTAAAAAACGAAGAATACCGTATATATACGGAACGCTTTAATAAGGAGTATCTGAATTATATATATTTAAAGCTGGATGAGACAGAGGCAGATGTGTCAAAGGCATTAGTTGGATATCCGTCAGAAAAGGAACAAACTTATTCAGATACATTAAAGAAACAGCGAGCAGCATGGACACAAGTACCTAATGAAGCAAAGAAGTCACTGGCAGAGCGAGTAGATGGCATTGAGCTAGATAACCCGGCCTGGTATCAGGCATATCTGTCAAAGCCTCTTAAGGATTTTATTTCTCTTTATTGGGAAAGCAGTGGATGGATTGATATAGATTTATGTAAGATTGCATGGCGTGTACCAAAATATTTTTATATTGGAAATGCATATTGTTTTCATCTGTTTCCTAAAAAGACACAGTTAGAGGCTATGCTTGAAAAGACATGGGGTGATCATATTTTCCCTGTTTGTGTGTTTGCACCTGTTGAAGAAAAAGACCTTATAAAAATAGAAGAAATATTAAAGTTTCTTTCAGATTGGTGTCAAAATAAATGTGTAAAAACTGAGCTTGTAATAAATGATTGGGGAATGGCAGGTCTGATCAGAAAAAAATATCCGAATCAATTTTTGCTGACGCTTGGCTGCCTTTTGTCAAAACAAAGACGTGACACAAGAATGAACTATGTTAATAGAAATGACAGTGAGTTTAGTAAAGAAAAAAGTCAGATAGATGCTCCATTTTACAGACAGTATCTTGCCAAGCATTTTAATATAACGCGTGTGTCATTTCAAAACAGCAGCATTGATCAATCATTTTTTACGCCAGACAGTATGATTGGCATGACGCTTCATTTTCCATATTTTCAAATGAATACTTCTGGATGGTGTCCGCTTTTGGCAATGCTTTACAGAGGCAGCAGAGGAAGGCAGAAAGCAGTTGATGATTGCCATTGTGAATGTATGACATATGCATTTGAGTATCCTGATTTTCTTTGCATGACAGGGCGGTATAACAGTATTTTTGGATATAATGATTTGATTAGAATAGAAAAAGAAGGAGTTCGTCTTGTGGCTGGATTTTTAAATACACCATTAAAAAACGATTCGGCAAAGGGGAAAAAGCTATGAAAATTACGGCAGGATTAGGCTCTGTTGATGATTATCTTCCTTATGTGGAAGCAGGGGCAGATGAATTTTTTTGCGGCTATGTGCCATATGAATGGATGAAAAACGGAGGATTGACATATCCGCTAAATCGCAGAGAGGTGCTTTATTATAACGTGCAGATCGGATCTGAAAGTGAAATGGAGATCTTAGCAGCACTTGTCAGAAGAAAGAAAAAAATAGTCACAGTAGCGTTAAATGGATTATTTTATACACCTCATCAATATCCGATGATAGAAGCACTTATTAAGCGTTTGTTTCATATGGGTTTTTCGTCATTTATTGTTGGAGATATGGCGCTGCTTGTCTTTTTAAAAAAGAATCTGACAGTTCCGGCAGAAATTCATGTAAGTGGTGAAATGTCGGAATCAAATCATATAATGATTGATGAGATGAGGAGTCTTGGGGCAAAGCGGATTATTTTTCATCGTAAGGTAACACCGCAGGAGATGAAAAGCTGTATTGATTATCAAAAAATGCAGTATCCAAAACAGCCGCTCGAGTATGAAGCTTTTGCATTAAATGAGCTTTGTCATTTTACAGGTGCATTTTGCAGTAGTCTTCATTGTGATGAATTAGCGCCTGCCTGCCGTCTACCTTATAGACTTATAAGAACAGAACAAGCAGATATTTTGAATTATAAGAGACAGCCAGATCAGGTAGATCTGGAAAATGCAGGAGAGGATTTTGTGCTTGGACAAAGCGGATGTGGTCTGTGTGCACTTTGGCAGCTGCGAGATGCAGGCATTACTCATATTAAGCTTGTAAGCCGGGGAAATTATACGGCGGATACCATAGAAGATATCCGCCAATTAAAAAATGCTCTTAATATTTTAGAACAATCAGCCTGCGAAAAAGACTATAAAAAACAAATGAAAAGCAGGCTGTTTGCAAATGACTGCAGCCATAATTGTTACTATATTACAGAAAATTGACTAGCTGCTGATATGTTGTAATTTAAGATGCAGACAATATATTAGAGTGACCATTGTGTGCGAAGCCATGCATCTGCAAGACAAGGCCAAATGGAAACTTCTGCGTTAGGCTCACGTGAACAAGGATTACCAGGCATATGGTTTGGAAATTCTCTTTCTAAATCTGCCAGCTTTTCTTTGGATACGTCAACATTGGCAGTACCAGATTTGATCGCATCAATAGTATATTTGAATGGATCTAGTGTATACAGTTCACCGAAGATTCCCTGTGCCCAGGAAGCTGTTGCCAAAGAAAGTCCATGAGGACCCTGTGAGAAAACATGATGAGCAAAGGAAACACCATTTTTCTTGCAGGCATCAGCAAAAAGATAACTGTTTTCAACAGGAACTACTTCATCAGTTACAGTCTGCCACAGAAAGCTAGGAGGTGTCTGTGAAGTTACCTGTGTCTCAAGAGACATATATTTTAATTCATCTGCTGTTGGGTTAGCACCAAGCAGATTTTGCATGGAGCCTTCATGTGTATAAGGACCAGAGGTAATAACAGGGTAACATAGAAGCATTGCATCTGGTCTTGCACTGATATTACTATAGAGCGGATTTTTTTCTTCAATATCATTATAATGTACGCCCTCGCTGGCAGTCAGATGGCCGCCGGCAGAAAAGCCACATGTTGCAATGCAGTCTGGCTTGATGCTGTATTCATTGCTGCGGCTTCTGACAATGCGAACAGCACGCGCAAGATCACGCATTGGCTGATCCTTAAGAGGAATCGTTCCAAGCAGATTTGTCGTGTAGGTGAGAACAAAAGTCTGATAACCCTTATGGTAGAAATCAAGAGCGACAATGCCTGCCTCTGTTGGTGATGCAATATAGTAGGCGCCTCCTGGAACAACGAGCACACAAGGACGCTCTTTATTGTCTTCATGAAGATAGCCAGTCAGAAACGGAACAAATCCGTAGCCCTGAGGCCAGGTGTATTCACCATCTTCCCAGATTGAAAAACGAATTGTTTTCATAAAAAAATACCATGCCTTTCCGTATAAATTGCAGCAAAGCTGCTTTTCTTTTTTATAGCACTATTCAGGCTGAATAGCAAGCAGAAAGTTACGTGTAGACATTTTAAAATAGATATTGTAGAATTATTGTAGTGATTGAAAGAAGGAGGCGAACCATATGAGAGTATTAATTTTATCGTGCGGTACAGGCGGAGGTCATAATGCAGCAGCAAGTGCGATGAAAGAAGCGTTAGAGGCGTGTGGTCACAGTGCAGATGTATTGAATCCATATACATTAAAAACTAATAAGCTGGCAAAAATAATTGATATTGTCTATGTACGGCTGGTGCAGATATCTCCGACATTATTTGGCTGTGTTTATAAAATTGGTGATGCCTACCGCAGACTGCCATGGCGTTCACCAGTCTATTTTGTAAATGCACAGATGGTTCCTGTTATGGATAAGTATTTAAAGGAAAATAAATATGACGCGATTTTAATGCCGCATCTGTTTCCGGCGGAGATGGTAACGCAGATGAAGGCAAAAGGGATCAATCTTCCTCCAACGATTTTTGTCGCGACTGACTATGTGTGTACCCCATTTACGGAAGAAACCAATTGTGATGCGTATGTAATTCCATCAAGGCATGTAAGGTATGATTTTTTAAGAAGAGGAATACCAGAAGAAAAGATAAAATCACTTGGTATTCCTGTTCGAAAGGAGTTTGCTAAAAAGGTTTCAAAAGGGGAAGCCAGAAAAGAGCTTGGATTAGAGGAGGATACATTTTATCTGCTTGTAAGTGCAGGAAGCATGGGAGCGGGCGGAATTGTGAAAATAATTAAGCTTTTGTATCGTTGGTGCAAAAAGCAAAATAAGAAGCTTGAGAAAAAACGTAAGAACGAGAATGAAAATCAGCGTCAGACAAAGTTAATTATTATATGCGGAAATAATAAGGTACTGTATGAGACATTGCAAAAAATTGTTGGCGATGATGATTGTGTTATATTGACTGGATTTACAAATCAGATGGCACTTTATCTGAAGGCAAGTGATGTGTGTATTACAAAGCCTGGTGGTCTTTCAAGTACAGAGGCTGCAGTTGCCAATATACCATTTATACATGCAATGGCAATTCCAGGCTGTGAAACAAGAAATCTTGAATTTTTTGAATCATGCGGCATGAGCATAGGTGTGAAAAAAACAAAGGGTCAGCTGATTCGTGCAGTGAATAGAATCCAGGGCAAGGAGCTTTGTGAGACAATGAAGCTGGCACAGAGAAAATTTGTGCGTCCAGACAGTGGCATGGCGATCTGCCGTCTGACAGAAAAAATGGTACGGGACAGACAAAATGTAAATTTATAGTAACTACGATTTGACATGATTATGAACAGCTGCAATTCAGTTACAATTTACAAATTACAAAAAAACCGGCGAGCCTTAGTGGCCAGCCGGTTTCTTATTTAATAGATCGTGTTCCCAGGTCAGATCCGCATGAGCGAGTCTATAGAAAAGAATTAAAAGAGGAATAAGAGCGATCCAGATTGATTTTTCATTCATAAATTTACAGAAGACTGAAAGTAAGAAAGCACCAACACAGAAGCAGACAATCATGCCAAGATGTTCCATACCACGATGAAAACCTTTCTGATCATGCTTTCTAAATAGCTTTGCAACGCCAATTCCAACCTGACGAATATGGTTGGTGCAGAAGGTTGTTGCCATAGGAATACCCTCAGCTTGACGGAATGTATTATACTGCATTGAGGCAATAAAGTTAACAGCGACCTGAACAACAGGATCTGGTACTGTTGTTGGAATAAATCCAATGATAAAAAGAATAAGTGCTTCAAATCCAACAAGCCAAGTGTCCCAGCGAAACAGGCCGTAGTGCTTTATTGGTGTAGGGAGAATCTCAGAGACAATCGCACCAAGAACATAAGCAGATATTGGAATAAAATAGAAAAGTGCGTGCTTAAAGTTGCCCTCTCCAAGTGAAATTCCCAGCATCAAAAAGTTTGCCGTCTGTGCATTACAGAAAACACCGCCGCGTACAACATATGTGTAAGCACCCATAATACCGGAATTCAGCATTAAAAGATAGAAAACACTTACATGTTCGCATGTAAGATAACCAGAAGAATCATGTCTCAATTTCAGAGTCATTGCAGAACATCTCCTTAATGAAATAGTAGTGTAAAGATATACAATACACTACATATTATTATAAAGCAAAAAGTGATTTTGGACTATGCGCGAAAAGGACAAAAAAACAATGAAAAATATATCGCAAGTTGTCAGTTTCGGGGAAAAAATAAAAAAGTTCAAGATACTGAACTTCAAAAATAAAACTTGAACTTTTACGGCTGCCGTGCTATAGTGTGCATGTAGGAAATTGAACTAAGATAATAAGGAGTGGATATGGCAGCATTTGCAGAGCGATTGAAAGAGGCTATGGAATTAAAGGGGCTAAAACAGGCAGATGTTATTCGGCTGGCACAGCCATTTGGAGAGCCGGTCGGCATTCGGATCGGCAAGAGCCATATGAGTCAATATGTAAGTGGCAAGACAGAGCCAAGGCGTGATATTTTAAAGGTTTTGGCGCAGGCGCTTGAGGTAGATTATCTGTGGCTTGAAGGCGATGATGTGGCAATGACAGCAGACAGTTATCCGGCAAAAGAGCAGCAGAGTAAAAATTCATGGAGTATAGGAGAAGACGGTATGAGAACATTTAATAAATCATCAAAGCTGGACAATGTATTGTATGATGTGAGAGGACCGGTTGTAGAGGAAGCAAAGAGAATGGAAGATGCAGGTATGCATGTTCTGAAATTAAACATCGGAAATCCGGCACCGTTTGGCTTTCGTACACCAGAAGAGGTTATCTTTGATATGCGCCAGCAGCTTACTGAGTGTGAGGGATACTCTGATTCTAAGGGCTTATTCTCAGCAAGAAAGGCAATCATGCAGTATGCACAGTTAAAGAATCTTCCGAATGTTACGATCAATGACATCTATACAGGAAATGGTGTCAGTGAGCTTATCAATCTGTCTATGCAGGCACTTCTTGATGAGGGAGATGAGATTTTAATTCCGTCACCTGATTATCCGCTGTGGACAGCAACAGCTACACTTGCCGGTGGAAAGGTTGTTCACTATATTTGTGATGAACAGGCAGAATGGTATCCTGATATGGATGATATTAAAAAGAAGATAACAGACCGTACAAAGGCCATTGTTTTAATTAATCCAAACAATCCGACTGGCGCATTATATCCAAAGGAAGTATTGATGGAGATTGTAAAAATTGCAAGAGAGCATCAGTTAATCATTTTCTCAGATGAGATTTATGATCGTCTTGTTATGGATGGAGAAGAGCATATCTCAATTGCATCGCTGGCACCAGATCTGTTTTGCGTAACATTCAGTGGCCTGTCTAAATCTCACATGATTGCAGGTTTTCGTATTGGCTGGATGATTTTAAGCGGAAAGAAGGAGATGGCAAAGGATTATATTGAAGGCTTAAACATGCTTTCTAACATGCGACTTTGCTCCAACGTTCCGGCACAGTCTATCGTACAGACTGCACTCGGAGGATATCAGAGCGTAAATAATTATATTATACCAGGCGGCCGTATTTATGAGCAAAGAGAGTATATCTATAAGGTATTAAATGATATTCCTGGCATCAGTGTTGTAAAGCCAAAGGCAGCTTTTTATGCCTTCCCAAAGATTGATACAAAACGCTTCAATATCGTCGATGATGAGAAATTTGCTCTTGATTTCTTAAAGGAGAAGAAGGTTCTGATCGTACATGGAGGTGGCTTTAACTGGAAGCAGCCAGACCATTTCCGTATTGTATATCTGCCGCGTATTGAGATACTTGAGGAATCATTAAACAATTTGCGTGATTTCTTATCGACATATCAGCAGTAACCCTCGCAAAAAATTAAAAAAACCGTAAGAATCACTTCCTTGTGTTTGACACATCGCTGTGCTATAGTAAAAGAAAAAGCTGTGTCGAAAGATGCAAAACAGTGCAGTCAAATGTGATGCGCATGGGGAGGCCGGATGAAAAAACAAATTATATTTTTTGTGCTCCTGTTGTCGCTTATGACAGCAGGAGTTTTTCCTTTACAGAATACGATTGGCTATGCAAGCGAGTCATCAGGAAGAAAGATCGTGACTATTGTTTTTGATGATTCCTTTAGTATGGCAAATGAGAATCGCTACTCGAATGCTAATTATGCGATTCAGGCATTTATTGCGCTTTTAAATGAAGAGGATGAACTTCATTTAATTTATATGAGTGATGCTGCAAGACAGCTGGCGGCGCAGCCGGGAAATTTTGATCCGTCAGCGATTGCAAAAGATATTGACCTGACAAATCCGCAATCAGGTGCTGATCAGGTGAGAAATAATCCGTGGCAGGGTGCAGGAACACCGTTTGGTGCAGTGCAGATGGGATATAATGAATTAGTATCTCATGAAGATACTGATTCTTCCACACAATATTATCTGATTGTATTGTCAGATGGTGGTTTTATGGACGATGCGACAAATCAGATTACGATTGACACTGGGACTGTGCAGGGACAGTTTGAATCCTTTTATGGAACCTTGATGCCAAACCAGACACATATGAATACATATTATCTGGCAATTGGTGCAGAGGCAGTGGCGCTTACTGATAGGCCGGATCTTAACTTTCATGCGCAGACGGCGTCAGATGGCCAGAGTATGATTCATGCAATAGGAGCGTTAGCTGATACTATTTCAGGCCGCTATCGTCTTGATGCTTCAGAGATTTCTGTTTATGATACGCTTGTCAGTTTTACTAGCGAACTTCCATTAAAGAGTGTATCCTTTTTATCGCAGGGAAGAGAGGCAGCAGTATCTTCTGTCACTGGACCAAATGGCGAAAACTATGAAATAAGACGAAACGTGACTCTTGCACCAGATGGATACAATGCCGATCCATCACTTTTTGGAAATGCAATCGTGACTGATGCAGGTGGTGCGAATATGCCTGCAGGTACATATCAGGTGCAGTTTACAGCAGGAGTTGATCCGGCCAGTCTGAATGTTATGATTGAGCCGGCTGTGGAGTGCCGTCTGGCTGTACAATATAATGGGGAGACAGTTTCGGCAGAAAAATTAGCAGAAATTCCAGAGGGTGAGACAGTGACGATCACGGCGCAGGCTGTTGAGAGCGGAACAGATACGATGGTTGATAGTTCATTTTTGGAGGAAGGAACTGCCAATACACTTGTCTACGAGGTAGATGGAAATGAGATTGTACGTTCCGATACAGGTGAGCTGACGATCACTTTACAGCTTGGTGAGGGGCGCATAAGTGGACAAATTCAGATGCCAGGCTTTTTGCCAAAGACGGCAGATGAGCGTTTTACGACAAAGTCAAAAGTTGTATATCGTGTAGAATCAGATGCAGCTGATGTATCTGTGCGTCAGAATGAGTTAGATTCCTGCGAAGAAATTCGTTTTTACCTTACAGCAGATGGCGTGAAAATGAGTGCTGATGAAGCAAAGAATTACCCGCTTTCCACGCCAGTATTAACTGGTGCAGAGGTGGAGTATGAGTGGTACCAGGATGAGGATAGCGGTGAGTGGATTTTTAAGCCAAAGGGTGAAACAGACAGTACTGGCACACTTACGGTTTATGTAGAAAATGAAGAATTAGAGGCATCAGGTCAGGCAGTTATTGATGTGATTCCAAGAATACATTATCAGATTATACAGATTGGTGGACAGGATGCTCATGTAGCTCAGACATCTCTTGGGCAAATGGAGCCAATAAAGTTTAAGATTACAGCTGATGCAGAGGCACTTGATAGGGCAGCAATTGATGCGTTAAAGACAAAGCCTGCTTTAGCTGTTAAGATGACAGACAGCTCATTTTTTATATGGAAAACAGGCGAAAAAAGAAATGGCATTTCTGGACGGTGGTATATTGAAGATGATGGAACATGTGTATACCAGCCGAAAGGCCTAAGCTGGTTTTATGGAACTGGAGAAGTGGTACTGACACTCTCTGAGGAGGCATCGTGTACGGCAGTCTTTACAATAGAGGAAAGAAGTTTTCTTTATTGGATACCGATTGGTTTTGTCTTATTCTCACTTTTTCTTCTCTGGTGTATCATAGGGTGGATTCGTCAGCCTAAATTCAACAATCAGATCATGGAGATTGTGGTATATACAAAGTTTGGAAGTGCAATTCAGGAATCACCGCGCATCAAGGTTATGAAGCGTCGCATCGGATTAATCCCATATCGTGCATGTCGCATGCGTGTAGGTGATCTTGTATTTATTGCAGCGCCAGGCCGAAAAATCGTACTAGATAAGGATTGTGTGAGAGGACGCGTTGTATATTCAGGTAAGGTTCGGTTTATGGGAAGAAGTGCAGGAAATATGAAACGTTTGCTTCGTATGATGGAACCGGCAAAGCGTGATGTGCGCATGGTGCGCGGCATGGAACTTTATGTGGCACCAGATAAAAATGCGCAGGCGCTGACTGGATACCGTATTACAGGGTAAGCAGAAAGGTATGGGTATTGGTATGGATGCATATGAGCAGATGGGAAGAGAACTTTTTGAAAAAAGTCAGGGTGCACCGATATTGCTGATTGGTATGGGCGGTGTCGGAGGACGCATTGTGGCACAGATAGATAAAATGTTAGCAAAGGATTCACCAAGGCGCGATAAGGTGGCGATTCTTGCGATTGACACAAATGTAAAGGATCTTCGAAAGCTGCGTGAGCAGGGAATAGAGACAATTCAGATCAGCGATGAGCGTCTGGTTCGTCAATATTTGAAGGATCATCCTCAGTATATGAGTTGGTTTCCGAATAACATTTTTTTAAATAACAGAGGAATGCTTGAGGGCGCCGGACAGATTAGAGCAATATCTAGACTCGCGGCACTAGCTGCTGAGGAAGAAGGAAAGTTTCGCCCGATTGAAGAGGCAGTCAGAAAAATTGCAGCTGTCACGGGAAGTGGATTAAAGGAAAATATCATGACGATGGTTGTCGGATCAATATGCGGCGGTACAGGAGCAGGTATGTTTATCCAGATCCCATTTTATGTCAAAAAAATCATTCAAAAGGTGCTTGCAATTCCAAATGTGATGGTTAGAGGCATGTTTTTGGGACCTGATATTATGGCTCCTATTCAGCCGGGAGATTTAAATCGTCAGGCTGTATATGTTAATGCATATGCCTGCCTAAAAGAATTAAATGCATTTTATTTATTGCAGAGACGTGATGCTTCATCGTCACTTCTTCGCATGGAATATTATGATTACGGAGAAAATGAGGATCTTGAGGCAGAGGTGATGGAGTCGCGCCAGATGTATCAGGCAATTGCAAAGGATCTTTCGTCAAAGGGCGTGGCTGTATTAGATGAAGAAATACCAGAGGAGGTACAGGAGGAATATCTAAAGCGAAACGGAACTATTCCATATGATCATCTGTTTTTATTTGACAGCAGCTTTAATGGCGGCACGATTGGACAAAAGCAACTGGCAGAGGTAGAGCGCATGATCGCGTCTATGGCATATGTGCATCTGCTTACAGATGTAGGAGAAAATGCGCTGTCTGTTGAGGATAACTTTATTCTTTCCACGATTGGAAGCAATGGTATGGCTCGCTTTGGAAGTGCAGGTCTTTGCAAGATTATTTATCCAGGTGAGCAGATCATGCAGTATTGCTCAATGAGATGGATTACAGAGCTTGTTGATTCTTATTGGATGCGTATTGATAAGCGCTTTGAAGAAGAACTTATTCTGGCAAGGGAAGAACAGGCAATGAATCCGCGTATTCAGCTGCCTGGAATTATCGAGCGTTATCAGGAGATTTTTTTGGAGGAGACATCAGGAGAACATGCAAGTATGGCATCCTTATATGCTCAGGTTTTCATGCAGAGTGATGATGGAACAGATTTTTCGCTTGCAGATCGCTTTTTGGAGCAGATTGAGGAGATGATAGAGGATGCAACTTCAAAGGAAAGCCTGCAGCGCCTTGGAGAATCCTGTATGGATATTTCTATTGATCAATGGATTCAGTCACCGGAAGCAGCAAGACAGGGAGTAGCAACAAATAAGCAGTCAATTAGAAATTATAGGGCTGCTGTCATGAAGGTTATTGATGATACGAAATATTCACTTCCAAACCAAATGATTCCGGCAACGCTTAGCGCAATGATTCAGATGAGTGACCGTGACAGCTGTATTTCTCAGATTCTTGGACGTGTGCATCCGATTGCGGCTCGTTATCTTTTGTATGCGATTTTAGAGCAGACTGCAGCACGGGCAAGAGAGGCAAATGAGGATTGCTTTGGACTTGAGCTTGATCTGATCAGCACGGCAGATTATGATATAAGCGGCAAAAATCCAGGGCTTCCGATAGAGGCTATTCTTGGAAAAAGGATGAGCCGCAAACAAATGCGTCAGGTACTTGAGGTGTATGAGGATGCATCTGGAAGAACAGCTGCAAATTTGACTGCATACTTGTCGGCACAGCTGCGCGCAAATGTTTATGAGACGCTGCAAAAACGTCTTGAAAAGCTGTGTGATCTGTACAGACGTTTTTTCAATGTATTAGAAAGCTCTACGGAGGATCTTAGAAGACAGATTCGTGAGCTCAAAACGATGGGAAGACAGTCATCTGTAGGAGAACAATATATTTGCTGCAGTGAATCGTGTCTGGAAGCATTATATGATAGATTTGCTCTTATGTGTCAGAATACAGGTGCCGAGCTTCCGCAGGAGTCGGCAAGAATGATTCTTCGAAATATTTACGGAGAGATGGAGCTGGAATTAAAGAAAAACAATATGGAAGACCGCCGCAGAGAAGATATGGCTTATAATAACCGCATGAGGACGATATTTAATCAGGCAGTGGCAGAGGTGATGCAGCAAAAAGCGCGTGAGCAGGCTTCTTCTGTGGTGGAAATAAGTATATATGATGCATTTGCACTTGAGATGCAGACAGAGCTTGGCATTGTGCGTGAGCATGATCGTGCTCGTTATGATGCAATGCTGGATGCATGGATTAAAAACAAGGTATCAGCTGCCATGACAATGGCGCAGCCTTGGATCGGCATATGCAATACAGTGGGTGCTACAACTATGTCTGTTTATCTTGCAATGCATCCTGACAATGCTGTTAGAATGGATAATACACCATCTGTCGAGGCGACAGCAGCACGTTATTTAAAAGAACGCACAACACCACAGGGTCATGCAGTTACTGTGCTGATCCATGATAATTTCCGCCAGAATGAATTGATTTGCTATAAGGCACGCTACAACTTGCTCATTGAAAATCTTGATAAATTCAAACGGGCAGGAGAGGCACATCGTTACTATGAGCAGCGAATCAATCGTATTGGTCAGCTGCCAGGTACGTCAAGAGAGTCAGAGATCATTACTGTAATCAATCCTCATTTAAATAAATATTGGTGCGAGGAGGGCTTTCTTCCAAGTATTTATCCATCGCAGCGAATTGTGGATGAAAAAAATAACATGCGAGCCTTTTTCTACGCACTAACACTTGAAAAACCTTGCTGTGTACGTTTGAAAAATACTAAGGGAAAAATATCATGGTGGTTTCTTCGTGGTATGGATACGATTCGCGTCAAGGCAGCAGGTGTCCCAATTGGAAGTTCTTATGCAGATCTGTATGAAGCGATGAAATTTAACAGGGATATGAAATATACACTTTTATATTATGGAAAAAATCATTTGCATCGTACAAAGGCTCAAAGCATGCAGGATCAGCTAGAGCAGGAAATTTACACGCAGCCGATAATTGCCGATATGATTCAGCAGGAGAAGGAGCCAGACGATGAAAACATGCTTGATATTTTTGAAAAGATGTCAAGAAGTATGGAAAGTGTACAGTTTAATCGTTTGTTAGAGGGATTGGCACAGTTTATTCGTGAGTATTGTGAGTACATGTTTGATAAGGACGAGGTCAAGGTAATATACGCATGCCGAAATATAAGAAATGCTATTGCAACATTCTCAAAGCTTTATCAAAGAAGCAAACAGGAAAAGCTTACATACAGAGAAGAACATTTATTGTCAGTTTTCCTTGAGCTTTATGAAGAAGATGACATGGCAGATTCAAATGCAGGATTAAGCAAAGTCCTTTATGATACTGATGATCCGGATGCAGAAGCTGCAGTCGCAAAAGATGAGCCAGGTGAGAAAATTTTTACAGATGATTATGATGATCTTGCCTAAACAAAGGCAGCGCTATAGTAAGGGGGTGAAAAAATGCTGTATGTGGTGAATGTGGAAGCGTGTATTCATCAGGAAAATTATGGTATTTTTTTCTATGAGCCTGCAGCAAAGCAAAAGATAGAGCTGTTTGAGGCAAAATGGACATTTGAGTCACTGACAGATGTGTTTTCACAAATTGCAGCGCATATAAACCGCCGCGAGTTTGAAGATAATGATTATCAGGTCATCGTATGTGTAAGAAAACATAAAAGAGCATCAAGACATCAGATGAATGCTCAGCTTATATGGCATGACACAACACTATATGCAAAGACACTCACAGCAAGAGCACTTGAGCAGTCTGGTATGACATCTGTACTGACTTCATCGTATACAAGAAAAATAAAAATTGTTTTTCAGTCTGAGCAGGAATATTTTGGAAGTGCACAGCAGATAAGCAGCTGGGAGGAGGAACAGGAAGGTCTTAGATCCTTTTTAGGAAGTCTGCAGGCTGCGTGTGAGGCTATACAAAATGATCAGAGTGATCATGAAGATATGTCTGGTGAGAAAAATTCATATGTCATGGTAGACAGCTTTGGACTGCCATCAGTGCTTACTCCTAAGGAGTGGGAGAATACTCTTTTTCAGGCGCTTAATGTTGCAGTGCTTAACGCAAAGAGGGAATCTTCACAGACATGGCTTCAAAGAAGGATTCTTTCTGTAATAGAGGAAGAAAAGCTGCTTGACGAGAAAATGAGAATGCCAGAGGAGGAACTTCCACAGATTGATAATATAGATTCGCCAGATGAAATATCAGATGACAATTATGGCGAATATATAAGCCATCGTCTTAGAAGTGTAATCGAAGGAAGTCAGATAGGGCGTGTATGTGAAGTTATTTATTGGCCGGTTGCAGCAAATAGCAGCCAGGCGAGTACACTTGCTATGTTTGGGCTTGTGGAGCTTTTGTGTATGCAAAAAGAAATCACACAAGAAAGCATACAGCGTTATTTGACACAGGGAGATCCTCGTGCAGCCAAACAACTGCAGGAACACTTTTTGGATGTTCTGGATGGATACCGATATCAGCTTAGAAAAAAACGTCAACAGATCATACGTGAAATTCAGGCAGAGCATGCAGACTTATATGCATCAAATGACCAAGAAACATCTTTTGAGCAGGAACAAAGGATTCATATAGAACCTTTGATGGTTCCAAGTGCACCGCAGGAATATCAGGAGCATTTAAAAAATGTAAAGATGCAGCTTGACATCTGTGAGCTTTCTTTAAAAGAAGGAAAGAAAAGTGAGATGAAGGAGCGTATAGAGCAGGCCTCTGATATTCTTTTTAAGACAACAGATGGTTTAGAGGATGAGCTTATGGCATATCAAAAGGCGGCAGCGAAGACACTTTATAGGGAGATAGAGCAGTCTGCTTCAATTGGTTTTGAATCAGTATCATCAGTAAATCAGCTAAGCGAAGTATCTATTCAAACAAAAAAAATACAGAAGCAAAAGACAGAAGCATCTGCAAAGGAAATGATCACAAAATGGAAGCAAGATATGCAGTTTCTTGTGCACTGCGCAAAGCTTACAGGATTCTTGCCATCATTTTTGTATCTGTGCGGTTGCATGGCATTTGCTGCTGGTATCTATTTTCTAGTCCATAAGGGTGAAGGCGTACAGTCTGTGTATTCAGGTCTTTGTGCTATGGCTGTTATCATTATTTTTCTGGCGGTGGGCAGTTTTAATATTTCTGGCTATTTTATGAAGGAGATTCGTAAGAGCTATGCACATTTGCAAAACCATATAGAGCAAGTTTTGAAGGCGTATCAATTTAGAGCACAGGATTATGAAAATTGTCTGAATGAATGGCTGTGTGAATTTAATAAGCAGCAGTTTAAGAATGATCAGGCACAAAAAAATCAAGGCAAAAATGAGCAGGTATCAGCGCGTGCATGGCATCTTGCGAACATCAAGCGCATTTTAGATTTGCTGGATTCATTTGGGTTTGAGCAGAATAATCATGTGACTGTACAAACAGAAGATGCAACGATTGCATCACGCATTGTGCAGCCAATGGATTATAGTCAAAAAGAGCTTGGAAACGAATGCTATTGGCCAGTTTGGACAGAAAATGAGATTGAAAGGGGGCAAGGAAGGTGAAAGAAATTGTGACGATTATTTTTGCTTTATTATTTCTGGCACTTGATTTGTCTCTGATTGTTTCAGTAAAGAGGCTCATAAAGGCAGGAAGCAAGATTCAGGGAGCAGCGGCAGCTGTCTGCTATGGAATTTTTGGTGTTGTGGCTGTATTTGCGTGCGGAATTGGAAGCGAAGGCATGTATCAGTCAATGAAAAAGACAGCATTGTTTTCTTATATAAAAACAAATTTTTTGTCTGGAAGCAATCCGCAGGTTTTATACTTTCTTTTTTATATACTGATGATTAATTTTGCAGTATGCATTGCTGGTCTTTTGATTTGGTGGTTTATTTTACTTATGAGCAAATTGACATGCGTGCAAAATGCAGCCATATATATCAAAGAAAAAATGAGAAAACGTCCATTTACAACTATACTTGGTAAATGGATCTGGAATCTTAGCAGTGCGATGCTCGTTTTATTTTTTATTCAAATTGTGTGCGGACTGATTGCAGTGTATGTGAAAATTCCAGAGTTTTCTTATATAAGAAAAACACAGTGGTTATACGGCTTTTTTAGGCTTACGTTTTTGATTAGTCTTGTAATGGCTGGTGTTGGCAGAGCACTTAGCTATGATGTCAAATGGTCACTTGAACAGGGAGCACCACAAGAGTCAGCAACACAAAAAACTGAAAAAAAGCAAGCATCGTATGAGCGATTGCTTTTGGGTGTTAATCTGAGGGTGGCATCTGGAAGTGATTTGAAAATGGTGCTTCCAGATTATCTGTATGAATGCTTTCAAAGACGCCACAGAGTAGTCTTTCTATGCAGAGGAAAAGAAGAAAAATTGCATTGGCAGATGACTTTAACTGATATGCTTACAGGACGATTTGGTGAAATTTGCTTGATTAGAATTGGTGAAGCAATACACTTGAAGAATCGCGAAGATATTGATATACTTGTGGCAGATGCGGATGAATTTTTACATACAAATTTACAGCAAATTTGGCCGCAGTGGTTTTTTCAGGTTGGATTCGTCATTTTGTCTGATTCACATCGTTTTCTGGCAGATACGACACAGGCAGATGCTTTTTTTGCTCTTTGGAGACAGATGGCTAGTCAGGATTTTTTGCAAAGAAGCAGCAAATCTTCGATTCAGTATTTATTTTTAGACTGTACAATGAGCGCACAGGAAAAAGAAGCACTTGTTTATTATGCAGGAGGCGATGTTGAAGATCAAGCTGATTGGGAAAAAGAAGCATCTAATGAGGAAAGCAGAGAATTAGTTCCATGGCTTGTTGTATCACAGGCAGGTCTTTACAGAAGATTACTTCTTTTAATGAAGACAGAAAATGGGGTGCCTGAGAGTTGGCTTATCAGACAAAAAAAGCGCTTTGGTATGGAGCATGCATCAACGGAGGAGTTTCTAAAAAACGTATTGTCAGCTGTTCTTCCAGACTATCCGGTGCAAAGCATCTATGATATCTTTTCATTTGAGGAGGAGCCAGCCTGGCCGCATGGCAAATGGAAAGTTCGCTTAAGCGATGCAGCAGCAGAGGCAATTTTGACAAGGAGAGACACAGAGAAAAAGCTTATCAGCACTCGACCAGGAATGATTCGCCTGCCGGATATAGTCTACGAAATGGAAGATGCGGCGCCGCTTGGAAGCAAGCTTGAGCAAAACAATTGGCGTATGCAGCTTTGTGAGGCAAAGATAAAACGAACATGCAGGGGTGTTTATTTTCTTGCAGAAACAAGGAGTCTTTCTGATTATGATCATATGATACATGAGGAATATGAAGAAAAATCAGTATTTAGACAGCCTGATCAGTACGAGACAGTTTTTTTGCAGCTTACAATTATGTGCAGTGAGAGTTCAGAGAAAAAACAGCTTGCGCAGTTATTGGCATCAGTTTGCAATGAAGTGTTATCGACCATCTTTCCTTATAATAAAGGGCAAATTACGGCATGTTATCGTGATGAGGATTCTTCTTTGGGAATTGTTCCTTTTATCAGACATAGTCAGACAAAGGAAAATATGTACCAGGATGCGTTTGTGATTGATCTTATCGAAAATCAGAGTGAGGAAGGACTTGCCGCCGCACTTTATAAAAACAGCAGTCTTCTTTTTATGCTGTGCAGGGAATGGCTAAGACGCGCTGTAGATGATCCAAAGTCAAACGAGGCCGCGCTTGTAGATTATATGATGAAAGCACAGCAAACACAGCTGATGCTTCCTGCCGCATCTGAAAGTGCAGGACAGCTTGCAGGATTAGCGAAGCTTCTCTTGGGACTTTTGAGCGAGTAAACATGATTGTCACCTGCCAGCCAAATAGCGATGAACAGCTAGAAAATTAGGAGGAAAACAAAAATGAGTGGAGAAAAAAATCAGGTATTAGAGAATATGAAAACAAGAAGAAGTATCCGCAAATATAAGCCGGATATGGTTCCGAAGGAAATTATTGAGAAGATTGCAGAGGCTGGAACATACGCTGCAACTGGCATGGGCAAGCAGTCTCCAATCATTATTGCCGTTACAAACAAAGAACTTAGAGATCGTCTTTCCAAAATGAATGCACAGGTTATGGGATCAAACAGCGATCCATTTTACGGTGCACCAGTAGTTTTAATCGTTCTGGCAAATAAAAATTATGGCACTTATGTTTACGATGGAAGCCTTGTCATGGGTAATCTGATGTTAGCCGCACATGAGCTAGGCATAGCAAGCTGCTGGATCCACCGTGCAAAAGAAGAATTTGAAAGCCCAGAAGGAAAGCAGATCTTAAAAGATTTAGGCATTACAGGTGATTATGAAGGCATCGGTCATTGTATTTTAGGTTATGCTGACTGTGAAGAGCCAACAGCTGCACCGAGAAAAGAAAACTATGTGATTTTTGCGGAGTAAGCGCAAAAGTGTTTATAGGAATTTAACTTGCCTCTTTTCGAAAATGGCGGTATACTTGCTATATGAAGCGATTTACCGCTTTTTGGAAAGGGGTTTTTCATGGCTATAGCGACAAAAAAACTTCTGGCGGACGGTTTAAAAGAGCTGCTGGAGAAAAAAACATTAGATAAAATCACAGTAAAAGAGCTGGTGGCTACCTGCGGTGTAAATCGCCAGACCTTTTATTATAACTTTCAGGATATTTATGAATTATTGGAATGGATTTTTGTGGAAGAAGGAAAGCGCGTCAGAAAAGAAACAGCAGAAAAGAAAAATTGGCAGGATAGGCTTCATGCTGTAATTGATGAACTGAATAAGGAAGATAATAGACGTCTTATTTTGAATGCATTTTATTCTGTAAACCCTATGCAGATTGACCGTTTTATGCAAAATTATTTTCGGCCGGCTGTAGAAGAAATTCTTACTGAATATATTCAGGATGTGGATATTTCTGAGGAAAACCGCGAATTTATGATTCGCATGTATGATTTGTTCTGGGTGGATCTTGTGATGCGATGGATTCAGACAGGCATGGAGATTAGTGAGATGACAGGTGATATTGAAAAGATCATGTATGTCATGACGGGCTCTAGCCAGTACATAGCACAAAGTTTGAAGGCATTTGAAAACAAGGATCGTAAGGCATTGCGACCGGCAGGAGAAAAAAATAAAAAAAATTAGCTAGACAAAACAGGCACTTTGTTTAAATTTAAACAGAGTGCTTTTTTTTGTCTATTCCTTTTATTTCCAACAATAGGTACAATAAAGTCAATTCAAAGGCAATAGCATTTATACAAAAGATGCAGCCACGAAGGATTACAGTTCACAAAATACGAATTGCAATCAAGAGATGGGAGGAATCGATATGTTTGGACAGGAATTAAAGAAAATGGGTATTGCCACTGCATACCGTTATATTGAGAAGAATCCAAAGGATAATTTAAGGAAGCTTATGACCTGGGTGGACCGCATTGCAGGAGAAGGTCCAGATAGCTTTGAGGAGCAAAGAAAGGTAATATGGGATATTTTAGATCATCCAGAATCAAATATGTATCAGCTGATCATGCGTGTCATTGAAGAGGTTGATCCAGAGGTTGTGAAGACAGTATTTTCAAACTTCTTCTTAAATGCAGCTATTCTTGGATGGCCAAAACAGGAGAAGTTAAGAGCTGAATATAATTGCAATATTCCGTGGGCTATTCTTCTTGACCCGACATCTGCTTGTAATCTGCATTGTACAGGATGCTGGGCTGCTGAGTACGGCAATAAATTAAATCTTACATTTGATGAGATTGACAGCATTATTGAACAGGGAAAAGAGCTTGGCATTTACTTCTATATTTATACCGGCGGTGAGCCGCTTGTCAGAAAGAATGATCTGATTGCACTGTGTAAGAAGCATTCTGATTGTATTTTCCTTTCATTTACAAACGCAACGCTGATTGATGAGGCTTTTGCTGATGATATGCTTCGCGTAAAGAATTTTGTTCCAGCAATCAGTGTAGAAGGTGATATGGCAGCACATGACGGCAGACGAGGAAAAGGCTCCTACGAGAAGGTAGAAAAGGCAATGAAGCTGTTAAAGGAGAAGAAGCTTCCATTTGGTGTTTCATGCTGTTATACAAGTGCAAACTGCGACAGTATCAGCAGTGATGAGTTTTATGATTGGCTTGTTGATAAAGGTGTATTATTTGCATGGTATTTCCACTATATGCCAGTTGGAAATGATGCAGTAACGCAGCTTATGCCGACACCAGCTCAGAGAGAGATGATGTATGACCGTGTTCGTTATTGCAGACGTACAAAGCCGCTCTTTGCAATCGACTTCCAGAATGATGGCGAGTATGTTGGAGGATGTGTAGCTGGAGGACGCCGTTATCTGCATATCAATGCAAATGGTGATGTAGATCCTTGTGTATTTATTCATTACTCTGACAGCAACATTCGTGAGAAGACACTTCTTGAGTGTCTGCAGTCTCCGTTATTTATGGCATATCATGAGAATCAGCCATTTAACGAAAATCATCTTCGCCCATGTCCAATGCTTGAGAATCCGCAGAAGTTACGCGAGATGGTAGCAAAGACACAGGCAAAATCAACTGATATGCAAAGCCCAGAGAGTGCAGATCATCTTTGCAGTAAATGTGATGAGTATGCAAAGAACTGGACACCATCGGCAGAAAAATTGTGGAGCAAGTCACATAAAGAATAAGTAATAGGCAGCCTGAAAGTTAACAAAGGGCTTTTCATGAAATTAGAATCCTTCCTGATAAGATACCATTTATTTGTATTTGGTATCTTATGTCAGGGAGGATTTTTGCATTAATTATGGAAAAGACTGTGATTCGGAGGTAATGTTCTCAAAACTGAAAATTGGAAAAAATGACACATTCGAGAAGTACTTGAATCAGAATCAATAGGATGTTATTATTGATGAGTGGGATGTGTTAATTAGAGATGAATCAGCAAAAGAAAATGTGCAGAAAGAATATATTGATTTTTTGAGAGGAATGGTTAAATGAGAAAAGAAAAGCTAAGAAAAAAGCAGTGTCTTATAATTGCTATGAGTATTTTAACAGTGCCCTTTAATAATATCCATCATGTGCAGGCTACAGAGACAGATCAGCAATATCGAAATCTGGAAAAGTTATGCTTGGTGTGGGGCTATACAAAATATCGTCATCCAGTATTTCTTTCAGGTCAAAAAGATTGGGATGAAGAACTATTAAATTTGGTTGATCCGGTCTGCGAAGCTTCTAATGATGACCAAGTAAATGAAATCCTGTATGAATGGTTTGAAGGACTTGGCAGTACAGACTATGGAACAGATTTTTATGATATGTCATGGGAAAATGCAGATGAGGATGATAAATTGTTTTTAGCAGATACAACATGGCGAGACGATCCAGAATGTCTTGGTGAAGACCTGTCATCTGCATTGATGGAAATTGATGAGGTTCCAACGATATACCGTGGAAATGCACCGATGTTTATTACGCGAAATCAAATTAGTATAGCTAGTTTTGATAATGAAAAAGTGCTTAACGATTTTGATTTTTCGGATAAGGCAGATCGATTGCTTGGACTATTTCGTATGTGGAATGTAATTGAGTATTACTACCCGTATTTGAATATCTTAGATAAAGAATGGATTGAAATTCTTGATGAGATGATTCCGATTATGCTTGAGGGAGATGATGAGCATAGCTACTGTATGGCGATGGAGCATTTTACTGCACAGCTTCATGATGCACATGCTTTATATGGATATGCTGGTGTATTGGAAGAATATGGTGAGTACAGTGCACCAGTACGCTTAATTCAAGCAGAAGGGAAATATGTGGTAAATCTTGTATATAAAGACTGCGACCTTCAAGTAGGAGATGTGATTGTGGCATTTAATGGCAGACCAATTGAAGATATTATTGAAGAACAAAAACAGTACATATCCATTACAGAAGATGATAAGATCTTAAATCAGATGGAGGGATTTCTTTTAAGAGCAAAGGAATCAGATATGGATATTACTGTCCGTCGAGGTGATGATGAGATTTCTGTCAAAATACAAGGGTTATCATTAGAGGAAGATCAGGCAGTAAAAGTAAAAGAAAAAGAACCTTATGAAGTATTAGATAATAATATTGGACTAATGAATCCTAGCGTGTTAGCAGATGATGAATTTTCAGATATTATGAAAAAAGTGAAAGAAACAAATGGACTTATTATTGACCTGAGACAATATCCTAAAATTGGTAATTGGATTAATAAACTTGCCGAGTATATTAAAACGAAAGAGACACCATTTTGCAGATCTATTTATAATTCTCCTACAATTCCAGGAGCCTATTTAACAAATTATGTAGAAACATCAGGAGGGAAACAAGTACCATATCATTATGAAAAGCCAGTAGTAATTTTAATGAATGAGCGAACACAGAGTTTGGCAGAATATACGATAATGATGTTTCGTGACGCAGATAATACCGTTGTGATGGGTTCAAATTCGGTTGGGTCAGATGGTAATTTAGCCTATTTATATGCTCCAGAGGGAAATATTTTACAATTTTCAGGTATTGGAATATTGACGGCAGAAGGAGAACAAACACAGAGAATTGGATTATCACCTGATATTTATGTGGAGCCTACGATTGCAGGAATTCGAGAAGGCAGAGATGAGCTGATTGAAGCTGCGATTCAGTATATTGAGAAGAAAAGTAATTAAAAGTTGATAAGTAAGAAGGGGGTGGAAAAGTGAATCGTAAAAATGAACTATACCCTTTGAAAAGTTTGACCTCACTGATTGACAAAACAGGGTTTTTGGTGGTACTTTATCTGACAGACGAATCATTGAAATGAGGTTCGTACAGAAAGGAAGCAGTGGTTTATGATTTATGCGGATCATGCAGCAACAACAAAGATTAGTGAGACAGCAAAGCTTGCTATGTTGTCTGCTATGGAAGAGGATTGGTATAACCCATCTAGCCTTTATACACCGGGGCAGCAGGCATCTGGTACACTGATGGATGCGCGTGTGAGGATTGCCCGCTGTCTTGGCTGTCTGCCAAAGGAAATTTATTTTACTTCAGGCGGAAGTGAGGCAGATAATCAGGCAATTTTGTCGGCAGCAGCTATTGGCAAAAGACAGTGGAAGATGCATATTATTTCAACCGCATTTGAGCATCATGCCGTTTTGCATACATTAAAAAAATTAGAAAAAGAAGGTTTCGAGATTACGCTTCTTGATGTTGGAGAAAAGGGAATTGTAAGTCCTGCACAGGTCGAAAAAGCAATTCGTCCAGATACAGCACTTGTTACGGTTATGTATGCCAATAATGAGATTGGAACTATTCAGCCAATTCGCGAGATCGGAGCAGTGTGCAGACAAAATGGTGTGCTGTTTCACACCGATGCGGTACAGGCAGCAGGTCATCTTCCTATTAATGTAAAAGATGATCAGATTGACATGCTGTCTTTATCTGCACATAAATTCAATGGCCCAAAAGGTACTGGTGTGCTGTATGCAAAGACAGGTGTGTTTTTAACAAATCTTATAGAGGGCGGCGGACAGGAGCGAGGAAAACGTGCCGGAACGGAAAATCTTCCTGCTATAGTAGGAATGGCGGCAGCGCTTGAGGAAGCTTTGGCACTTCAAAATGAGCGCTTGGTCTATGTGACACAGCTTCGCAATCAGCTGATCGCAGGCTTAAAGAATATTCCAGATGCCATATTAAATGGAGACGAGAAAAGCCGCCTTCCAGGCAATGTGAATTTTTGTTTTAAGGGTACAGAGGCAGAGGGGCTATTGCTCTTGCTTGACAACAAAGGAATCTGTGCATCATCAGGTTCAGCATGCACATCAGGTTTTCTTGATCCTAGTCATGTGCTTCTTGCAATTGGAAGAGATCCAGAGACAGCAAGAGGCTCTCTTCGTCTGACACTTGATTATGAAAATACCAAAGAAGAGGTGGAGATGATTATTCAGGCTGTTGCCGAGACAGTTAAAATCTTACGTGGAGAATAAAATTGGCGGCTCTAAAATTAGAGCCGCCAAAATAATTACAGATATAACATTTCTGAGTACGCCATGATAAATGGACCGCTTCCTTTTCCTTCATCTGGAAGGTAATATTCAGTGATCTCATAATTATTTGTATTATTTGCACTTGCCTTTAAGTAAATATCTTCCAGTACATTGTCGTGAAGCTTAGTATTTACAATTGCGTTAAATGCTTTGATTGCAGGTTCGCGGTAGGACTCGTTAAGCCATCCCTTGCGAACACCTTTTAACATCATATAAATCATCATGGCAGTGCCGCTGACCTCAAGGCGATTTGTCGCGGTAACAGGCTGGTCAGCCAGATTTGCCCATAATCCAGATTCGTCCTGATACTTTAACATGCCATCTGCAAAGAGCTTTAATGCAGCTTTTCTCTCTTCAATATAGCATTCTGGAAGAACTTCCATTACATTGACCATTGCCATTGCATACCAGCCCATTGCGCGGGTCCAGTGGTATGCGCAGACATCCTCACGGCTGTTGCATGCATGATAATACATGCCATTTGGGGCAAGCATAACATCAGCAACCCAGTTCAGGCGCTCATTGATAACAGCAAGCTGCTTTGTATCACCAATTTTTGCAGCATAATGAGCCAAAAACGGCTGCAGCATATAGATGCCATCGAGCCATACCTTATACTTAGGCGGCTGTCCGCCGGCCCAGCAGTGCCAGTAGTTATTGCCAAGTGCATCTTCTGTATATTTTTCAACTACAATATCACCCTTTGAATTGACGTGCTTCGGATCAGTCAGATCGCGGTAGAGCTCAGCCATAACCTCAGCGTAAGCTGGATTTTCATCAAAAGCCTTCATTACTAGTGCAGCAGTCTTATAGCAGTCAGCACCGTGATGATCTACATATCCTGCAAGGTTGCGGCTTAAATGATGTACTCCATTTTCATCAGCCACAAGCATTGCATTCAAATATTCTAATACATACTTCTTATATTCAGCACCCTTATCTGGTCGTGCCTCGTATGTATCATATAGACCTTCCATCACAACACCATTGTAATAGCTCCAGTCAAACAGATATGGTTTGACAGAAGGGGTACGCTTCTCATTATCCCATGAAAAGAACTTGTGCTCATCAGAAACGACTTCCTTTGGAATGTTGCATGAAGATTTTATAGTAAGCGCATCCACATAATTTTTTACCTTTAAAATAGAGGCTTGAATATCAGCAGTTAAATTGCTCATAGTAATTCTCCAATCTTATGAAATTTTATGTAAACTCAGTATACCATGGAAAGCATTGATTGGAAAGAAGAATTTGGTTTGTCCGTGAAGCGTAACAGTTTCATGAGCAAAGATATTTCTTAAAAGAAATAAGGTCTGGTAATAAAAAAGAGAATATGGTATAATGACACAGATAACGTTGAAGGGTCAAACCAACAACACGAACAAGACCAAAAATAAAAAAGAGCGAAAAGGAGGATTGCATTATGTTAATTATAAAGAAACGAACGGTGGAGTTTGAAGTGGAAACAAGGGATTGGTGTGACGCATAGCAGTGGCTGTTGCAAATATACAATGAAAGAATTGTATTTGCTATAGCCGTTGCTTTCCGGTAAATAGTACCGCACGGAAAGCCGCTGCAGTTGCAGCGCAGATTGAGAGGAAGGCATGAGCTATAGAAAGGCAGAGGAGATACTGCCAAGAGAATTGATAGAAGTGATTCAGCAGTACGTGGACGGAGAAAATATCTACATTCCGAGAAAGCTGGAGCATCGAAAGGGCTGGGGCGAGCGTACACAGGCACGACAGGAGCTTGATGCACGCAACAGTGCCATATGCAGGGAGCATCGGGAGGGTGCGAGTGTCCCGAGACTTTCCCAGAAGTATTATCTTACAGAAAAGAGTATACAGCGGATTATTCGCCAGTATCGTTAATTAAACAGAGGGCTGCCATATGGCAGCCCCCAACTTTTGATAAAAATAGGAGGAAACTTTTGTGAAAAAGAAAAGCTTATACCAGTATATCGCGCCAAATATATTGGCAATGGTAGGAATGTCATGCTACATTTTAGCCGATACTTTTTTTATTGCAACATCGCAGGGTACAAATGGTATTACCGCATTGAATCTGGCGCTTCCAATTTATGGTCTTATCTTCGCGATTGGCTCCATGATTGGAACTGGTTCTGCCATTCGTTATACATTGGCAAAAGCAACTGATCAGCAGGAGGCAAAAAAATATTTTTCAAATGCACTTATATGGGATGCGATTGTCAGTGTGATCTTTATAGCAGCAGGACTGTTTTTCCCAGGGCAGGTTATGCGAGTGATGGGTGCTGACGCAGTAATCGAAGCAATTGGTATACCATATATTCGCATTGTACTATGCTTTACACCATTTTTCATGATGAATTACGCATTTACTGCATTTGTGAGAAATGATAATGCGCCGCATATTGCTATGGCAGCAACGCTTCTTAGCAGTTTGTTTAATATTGTATTTGACTATATATTTATGTTTCCGCTTGGAATGGGTATGACAGGCGCAGCTCTTGCAACAGCAGTTTCACCAATTGTAAGTATTTTGATTTGTATGGTGCACTATCTGTCACCAAAAAGTAGCGTATCATTTCATTTAATGGTGCCATCTGTAAAAATGCTTATCTCATCCTGCAGTCTTGGCGTAGTTGCCTTTGTCGGAGAGATTGCAAGTGCAGTTACAACGATGGTCTTTAATTTTGTACTTCTTGGACTTGATGGAAATACAGCAGTTGCTGCTTACGGTGTAATTGCCAATACAGCGCTTGTAGGTACAGCTATTTTCAACGGTGTTTCCCAGGGACTTCAGCCTCTTGCAAGTGAGGCGCATGCAAAGGGAGAGGCAGAGGAAAAGAAGAAGATTTTGACAAAGAGTGTTTTAACGGGCATTGTGTTAACAGTTGTTTTGATTGGCGGCGTATGGATTTTTGCACCACAGATTACCGATGTATTTAACAGTGAACACTCAGAACAGTTGGCTGCGTATGCAGTACCAGGAATTCGAATCTATTTTGCTGGCTTCTTTGCAGCAGCAATCAATATTATTTTTGCCGGATTTTTGAGTGCAACCGACCATGCAAAAGAATCCTCAATTGTAGCAATCACCAGAGGAATTGTCGCAATCATTGCGTTTGCATTGATTCTTCCAAAGTTTCTTGGAATCACGGGTGTATGGCTGGCATTTCCAGCGGCAGAGGTGCTTACTCTTTTTGTAGCACTTGTGATATCGAAAAAAAACTAAGAATTTGTTTTTTTTAATGTAATAAAAATAGAAGTTAACAAAATCGCTTGACGTAAGTCTCAATCACGGGTATCATAGAAATCCAGGGAATGTGAATTTTTTCACAGCTTCTCTGGATTTTTATAATACGAATGTTTTTAGAATTGCTAAGCTCTCAGCAGCGCAGCAATTCGTAGGTATCAATATATCTTATGTACAAGTAAGGAAAGAAGATATCCATTTTGGATATCAGCGATGGAAGGCGCGAAAGAAAATGACACAGTTTGAATCAAGAAATATAACAATGATGATGGATCTGTATGAAATGACAATGGCATATGGATACTTCAAGGAAAATGACACAGAGAAGAAGGTAGCATTTGATGTATTTTACCGTAGGAACCCAGATGGCGGCGGATTTTCTATTTTTGCCGGACTTGAGCAGGTGATCGAGTATCTGGAAAATATGCATTTTGAGGATGAGGATGTTGAATACTTCCGTTCATTAAATCTGTTTGATGAGGATTTTCTTGCTTATTTAAAGAATTTCCGTTTCAATGGAGATGTTTATGCATTTGAAGAGGGAACGATCATGTATCCAAATGAGCCAGTTGTAACAGTTGTTGCACCGTTAATTGAGGCACAGCTTGTTGAGACTGCAATTTTGGCGCAGATCAATCATCAGAGTCTGATTGCTACAAAGGCAAGAAGAATCGTAAAGGCAGCGGCAGGACGCGGTGTATCTGATTTTGGTGCAAGACGTGCACACAACATGGATGCAGCTATTTACGGTGCTCGTGCTTCCTACATTGGTGGTGTAAATGGTACTGCAACAGTTAGTGCAGGCCAGATGTTTGGTATTCCGGTTGGCGGAACTCATGCACACAGTTGGGTAATGGAACACAGCGATGAGCTGACAGCTTTTAGAAGCTATGCAAAGGTATTCCCAAATAATTGTACACTTCTTGTTGACACATATGATGTTTTAAAGTCTGGCGTTCCGAATGCAATCAAGGTATTTCAGGAGATGAAGGATGCAGGGATCCCGCTGACACGTTATGGCATTCGCCTTGACAGCGGCGACCTTGCATATTTGTCCAGAAAGGCAAGAAAGATGCTTGATAAGGCTGGTTTTACAGATGCAAAGATCGTTGTATCAAACAGCTTAGATGAATATACAATCACTTCTATTCTTTCTCAGGGCGGCTGCATTGACAGCTTTGGTGTTGGTGAGCGCATGATTACAGCAAAGACTGATCCTGTTTTTGGCGCTGTTTATAAGATCTGCGCAGTTGAGGAAAATGGTAAATTTGCACCGAGAATTAAGGTTTCTGAGACAGTTGAAAAGATCACTAATCCGGGACTAAAGAGTGTATATCGTGTATATGATGAGGAAGGTCATGCAGTTTCAGATCTGATTGCCGGTTTTGACGAGAAAGTTGACTTTAGCACACCGTATCGCTATGTAGATCCTGAGAAGCCATGGAAGAATAGAAGCTATGAGAATTGTACTGCAAAGCCGCTTCTTCATAAGGTAATTGAGGGTGGAAAGCGCCTGACAAAGACAAAGACGCTTCAGGAACTTCAGGCTTATGTAAAGAAACAGCTTGACAATGAGATCTGGGAAGAGGAGCAGCGTTTCGAGAATCCGCATAAGCATTATATTGATATGAGTCCGGATTACTACGAGATGAAGATGAGCATGCTTCACAATATCAGAACTGTATAACATTTGCAGAAAGGAAGAAAGCACTGTGAAAAAGTTTGCCATAATTGGAGGATCCTTCAACCCGGTGACGAAGGCACATGTAGAGATCGGACAAATCGCAGCCAGAGAATTGCCAGGTTGGCAGATTTTATATATCCCGGCACCAGATCGTTTTTTGACATCATGGAAGGCGATGGAAAAAAACGATATTCTGTCGGGTGAGCAGCGCCTTAACCTTTTAAGAAAGGCAGTTGAGCCGCACGGCTTTTTATGCGAAGACTGTGAAGTACACTTAAAGACAAGCGCTAAAACGTATGATACAATGCAGTATTTAAGAGCACAATATGGGCAGGATACGCAGCTTGTCTATGTGTGCGGAACAGATAAGCTTTCAGAGCTTTCTATCTGGTATAAGGCAGAGGGCATTTTTGAACTATCGCGATTTCTTGTAATTCCAAGAGATGGAGATGAGCCAGAAAAAATGATTAAAGAAATTCCATTTTTAAAGGAGCGCAGAGACCGGATTCTGATCAGCCATGAACCGCGCATTTATCCGGATTTTAGTGCAACAAAGGTTCGGGAAAGCATCAAAGCTGGAGATGGAAAATGGAAAGAAATGGTTCCAAAGGAGATTGCAGCAGATTTGGAGGCTTTGCAAAAACTATAAAAGTTATATGGTGAGATTTGAAAATCTGAAAATAAGAATCTAGAAATATGAAATCTGGAAACAAGAGAGGATGGTAGTAGAATGTCATTGAGCAAAAGCGGATATATAAAAGCAGTGGCAGTTCATATGAAAACGTCGCTGGGAAGACCGATGGAGAATGCAGAGGAGATTGTAAGGCAGGTAAAGCAGTATGAGGCGAAAAATCCAGACCTGATTGTGTTTGGCGAGCTTTCAATAAGCGGTTACAGCTGTGGTGATCTGTTTTTGCAGTCCTTTATGGAGGAACAGTGCAGAATGGCAATCACGTATCTATGTGACAATCTGCCACAGTCAGATACACTTATTGCAGTTGGAGCCCCACTTAGAAAGGACGGCATGCTGTTCAATACAGCGCTGATTTTTAAAGGCAATGAGCTGCTTGGTATTGTGCCTAAGACATTTGTACCTAATTATAATGAGTTCTACGAAAAGAGATGGTTTGCAGGAGCAGATCAGCGTTTTTCAGATACGATTCGCTATGATGAGATTTTCTATGATGAAGGCGCTTCAATGAATGGTGAGCGCACATTCCCATTCACACCGAATCTGATTATTGAGGGACGAAATGGTATTCGCCTTGCATGCGAGATATGCGAAGATCTGTGGGTTAATATTCCGCCGAGTTCATTCCATGCATCAGCAGGAGCAAATGTGATTGCAAATCTGTCAGCATCAAATGATGTTGTAACGAAACCAGAGTATCGCAGAGATTTAGTTCGCATGCAGTCTGGTACAAATATGTGTGCTTATGTATATTGTTCTTCAGGAAGCGGTGAGAGTACAACTGATCTGATTTTCTCAGGTCACAATATTATTGCAGCAAATGGAACAATTTTGGCGGACAGCAACAAAGAAGCGACAGAGGCACTTATTGATCTGGAGCGAATCAATAACGACCGAATAAAGAATAACAGTATTTCCTATGCAGCAGCAAGATATTCGCAGATGGCATCAAATGGAAAAGGTTATGTAAGACTTCATACGCAGACAAGCAGCGTAGCACATTGGCCAGAATCATTAAATCCATATCCATTTGTTCCATCAGAGGCAGAGCGTGTCGGAAGATGCAAAGAGATCATGCGCCTTCAGGCGACAGGTCTTGCAGAGCGTCTGACAAAGATTGGCATCCGCAAGTGTGTAATAGGTGTATCAGGTGGTCTTGACTCAACACTGGCTCTCCTTGTCATTAAGGAAGCATATGATATGCTTGGCTGGCCGCTTACAGATATCATCGGAATAACCATGCCGGGCTTTGGCACAACTGATCTGACAAAGACCAATTCATGGAAATTAATGGAGCAGCTTGGCATTACTATTCGTATGATCAATATTACAGATGCATGTCTGCAGCACTTCGAAGATATCGGTCACAAACGCGATAGCTACGATGTCACATATGAGAACACGCAGGCAAGAGAGCGTACCCAGATTTTGATGGATATCGCAAACAAAGAGGGCGGTATCGTAGTTGGAACAGGTGATATGTCTGAGTTAGCTCTTGGCTGGTGTACTTATAATGGTGATCATATGTCTATGTATGCAGTAAATGTCAGCGTGCCGAAGACACTTGTTAAATATCTGGTGCGCGCTTATGCTGAGCTTCATCCAGCTGTCCATGATACGCTCGAATCTATCTGTGACACAATCATCAGTCCAGAACTTCTGCCGCCAGATGCACAGGGCAACATCGCACAGTCCACAGAGGCAACAATCGGAAAGTACGATCTGCATGATTTCTTTTTATATCATTTTGTCCGTAATGGTTTCACGAAGGAAAAGATTCAAAAGCTTGCAGAGATAGCATTTGCACAGAAGAACGTGACAAAAGAGGAGATTACATCAACACTCGATAACTTCTTTAGACGTTTCTATGCACAGCAGTTCAAGCGCTCCTGTCTGCCGGATGGTCCTAAGGTCGGTACTGTATCATTATCACCTCGCGGCGACTGGAGAATGCCGTCTGATGCGAAGAATCCATATTGAAAAATATAGTTGTGCAAATAAGAGAAATAATTAGGCAAAAAGAACTTTGGTTATATATAACTAACCAAAGTTCTTTTTTTACATTTTAATAGCTTGACAGAAAATGGAAACTTGTGATATAGTACCCTAAGGTTAGTTATAACTAATTTTAGGGAGGCATAATGAACACAAAGGATATCAGAAAAATTGCGATATACGGCAAGGGCGGTATCGGAAAGTCAACGACAACATCTAATTTGTCAGCGGCACTTGCGAAAAAAGGTTATCGTGTGATGCAGATTGGCTGTGACCCGAAGGCTGATTCTACAAAAAACCTGATGGGGGGAAAACGAATTCCAACTGTTCTTGAGCAGATTAAGACAAAGGGTGAGGAACTTACGTTGGAAGATATCGTATTTAAAGGCTTTGGCGGCGTACTGTGCGTGGAATCTGGAGGACCGACACCGGGCGTAGGATGTGCAGGACGAGGAATTATATCTGCATTTGAAAAGCTTGAAGAACTGGAAGCATTTGAAACCTATCAGCCAGACATTGTGATATATGACGTGCTTGGCGATGTTGTATGCGGTGGATTTGCAATGCCGATTCGAGGTGGATATGCAAAAGATGTGTATGTTGTTTCATCTGGTGAGATGATGTCATTATATGCAGCAAACAACATTGCAAGCGCAATTCGTAATTTCGGCAAGCGAGGCTATGCGCAGCTTCGCGGATTGATTTTGAATGCAAAAAATATTGAAAACGAACGCGAGATTGTTGCAAAGGCAGTCGAGGAGATTGGTACGCAGGTAGTCTGTTATGTTCCGCGTTCGCCAGAGATTCAGGAAGCAGAGAATCGGGGAGGAACAGTATTTGAGTTTTTAACAAATTCTGTGATGCAGGGCGTTTATAACGAACTGGCTGACCGTATTTTAGCAGACGCGTAATACATAATTTATTTTATTTATAAACCGAATCAAAGCCGAAAGGCAGCCTATGGGCAGAAAGGAAAAGAAAATGAAGAATACAAAGTTACAGGCAATGATCATGGCAGGAGCAATGGCAGCAAGCTCTCTTAGCGCAATGAGCGTATTTGCAGATGAAACTACATCTGAGGCAGCAACTGAGGCAGTAAGTGCAGCAGAGGTTGATACAGAGGGCAAGTTTGTCTTGGAGTATCCAGAGGATATGCAGGAATTAGGCTACACCGATCCGGTCGTGCTTGATGAGGTTCCAGAGCGCGTTGTCTCCTTATCAGCAGCACCAGTTCTGGCAATGTATGAGCTAGGTGTAAATTTAGTTGGTATTCCAAACAGCATGGTTGTAACTTGGCCGGAGGATCTTCAGGAGAACACCGAAAATGTTTCCTTCTCTGTTATGAGTCCTGACGATTTTGATTATGAGAGCGTTGTTGATCTTGAGCCAGATCTGGTTTTGCTTGCTTACAATGGCGCTGATACTGCAGGAAAGACACTGGAATCCTTAGGTATCCCGGTTTACTACATCTATGCAGGTCATACCGTTCCATACGAGTCTATCGTAGGACAGACAAATGCACTGATTGATGCATTTTCCGTTGATGAGGAGTCTGCTGCAGCTGGTGAGAAGATTCGTGAGCGTTTTGATGCACTTGATCAGAACATGGAAGCAGCAAAGGAAGCATTTGCAGGAAAGAGCGTTATGGTACTTCAGTCCAGCGGTGATGCTCATTATATCCAGACTGAGAACGGAACACTTGGAAGCATGGCAGCGATGATCGGTCTTGAGAATGTGTACACAAATGACCAGTCCTCCATGGTGCAGTTAGACTATGAGCAGGCACTTGACTATGATCCAGACATCGTTATGTGTGTAGGTGCAGAGGATGCAGAGGGTCATAAGGAACTGATGGAAAAAGCATTTGCAGAAAATCCAGAGTATTGGAACAGCATCCCGGCAATCGCAGAAGGAAGAGTTCTGTATCTGCCAGTATCTTATGTATCTACAGCAGGAATCAATGTAATCGACGGCATCAATGATCTGATCGGAACCGTTGCAGACTTTTACGGAATCGAAGTAGAGACCATCTCTGTTGACGAGGAAGAGGAATCCGAGGAGGCAACTGGTGAGGACGCATCCGAGGAGAATGCATCTGATGAGGCAGAAGAGTCCACAGCCGAGACAAAGTAATGAGTGAACACAAGAGAAATAAAAATAATCGAAGCGGCAATCAGCTGTTAAAGACAGGAATGGTATGGACCATTCTTCTGGCTGCGTTGGTAGCGGTATTTGTACTTAGCATTGCAATTGGAAGTTCTGGCTATCCACTTTCAGAGGTCCTTTGGGGCCTCTGGGATACCGAAGCTGGAAAAATCCGAATTATCGTGTTTAATCTGCGTTTGCCAAGAGCAGTACTTGCAATTATGGTGGGCGCGTGTCTTTCGGCAGCAGGTGCTATTTTGCAGGCTGTGATGCGTAATCCCTTAGCTGATCCTGGCACTATTGGTGTATCAGCAGGTGCAGGCGCAGCGGCGATTACAATTCTTCTTTTGTTTCCGAGTTTGACTTATTCTGTTCCGTTGTTTGCATTTGGCGGAGCTGCACTTGCATGTGTATTAATATATCTGCTTGCATGGAAGGATGGTGTGGATCCGGTGCGAATCATTTTGTCAGGTGTCGCTGTCAATTCTGTCTTAGGAGGCTATAACTCCTTCTTACAGCTGCAAAACAGCGATAACCTAAACGGAGTTTTGTCTTTTATGAACGGAAGTTTCTCGGGTGGAAACTGGACACAGGTGCGTGTAATGGCAGTGTATGCCGTGATCGGACTTATGCTTGCATGTTTTTGCATCAGAAATGCCAATGCACTTCAGCTGGGCGATGAAATGGCAAAAAATCTTGGTATTCGCGTAAATGCGAGCCGCATCGTGCTGTCTGGTGTCTCTGCATTTTTGGCCGCATCTACTGTTTCAGAGGTCGGAATGATTGGATTTGTCGGTCTTGTTGCACCGCACATCGCAAGAATGCTAGTCGGTTCGGACTACAAAGTGTTACTTCCAACAAGTATCCTGACAGGAAGCGTGATGGTACTGCTTGCTGATACCGTGGGAAGAACAATCTGGCCTGGTACGGAGATTCCGGTTGGTGTTATGATGAGTGTATTTGGAGGACCATTCTTCCTGTATATGCTCAGAAAGAGAGGTAGTTTCAATGGAGCTTGAGGCAAGTGGACTGCAAATTGGCTACGGAGAACACGTGATCGTAAACCAAATGGATGTGTCTATTGCAAGAGATAAAATCACGACAATTATCGGACCAAATGGCTCTGGAAAATCGACACTGTTAAAGGCACTCACGAGACTGATTCGTTATCAGAAGGGAAATGTTTTGCTGGATGGCTGCGATATTCAGACAATGAAGCCAAAAGCATTAGCTAAAAAGCTCGGAGTGTTGCCGCAGATTCATACGGCACCGTCCGATTTTCGTGTAAAGGAGCTTGTCGGCTATGGCCGTATGCCACACCAAAAGTTAATGACAGGAAAGAGTAAAGAGGATGAGGAAGTCATCCGTTGGGCAATGGAAGTCACAGGCACTTGGAAATTCCGCGACAAGTCAATTTACGAGATTTCAGGAGGAGAGACGCAGCGTGTGTGGATTGCTACCGTACTTGCGCAGAAGCCGGAAATCATGTTCTTGGATGAGCCAACGACCTATCTGGACATTTCTCATCAGCTTGAGACGATGAATCTGGTGAAAAAATTAAATCGCGAGACGGGAATCGGTGTGGTTATGGTGCTGCATGATTTGGCGCAGGCGATGGAAGTCAGCGATCATGTGATTGTGATCCGTGACGGGGAAAAGTACGATGAGGGTGCACCGCAGAATGTCATCACATCAAAGATGATGAAGGACGTCTATCAGGTGGAGTGTGAGATCTTGAATGTGCCAGGACGCGAAAAGCCGCTGCTTGCGTATGCAGCAATCTGAAAATGAGTATCTAGTGCCTTGCAATTTTTCTGCATTCAGGCACTTTTGTGAATAACATAAAAATGAAGAAAGAGGATATTATGGGATTAAATGGAGAAAAGATGCTCCAGAGCCTGAAACACCTAAGTCAGGTTGACAAGATGAAGCAGGTTGAGCCGATGTCTTATGCACTGTTTCCAGGCTATCATTGTCCGTTAATGGGTGCTATGCTGACAATCCGTGCGATTAAGGATAGTGTGATGTTGGTACTCGGCCCAGATGAGTGTGCCTACTATACAAAAATGGCAACTTCTGGAAATGGAAGCATGTCGGCGGATGGCTGTCAGATCGTGTCTGTTGTACTAGAGCAGCATGATGTCACCTTTGGCTGTCAGGAGAAGCTTGAGGAGGCAATGGAAGAATTAAACGATGAATATCATCCGAAGGCTGTTTTCATCGTAACCACCTGCGTACCAGAAATTACCGGTGATGATGTGGAGTCAATGGCAGATTTATTTACCGATCAGTATGGCTTCCCAGTTATGGTCGTTCACGCAGAGAATTTTAAGACCGATGACCATCTGCCAGGTATTGAGCATACGCTTGAAGTCTGTTGTGCGATGATGCAGCCGCAGGAAAAGACTGACTGCGTTAATGTACTTGGTCTGCGGCTGGGTGATTTTACAAAAACAGAGGTGTACCGCGTATTGCAGGAGCAAAGCATTCCAGTAGGAATGCAGCTGCCAGGAAATAGTAGTGCAGAGGAAATCGAAAGAGCACCGCAGGCAGCAGTCAATCTAGTCGTTCATCCAGTTGGATTAGCGCTTGCAAAAAAAATGAAGCGAAAGTTTGGAACACCGTATATAGTATTTGAGCGCTACAGCGATCCAGACCGCATTTATCAGTCTTACAAAGAATTATTTGAAATTCTTGAAAAGCCACTTCCAGAAAAGCTTGCTGGCTGGTATCAGGAGGCAAAAAAGCGCTCAGAGGCAGCAAAGCCTATACTTGATGGCAAAACTTATTTTAGTGGAAATACAGCGCTTTGTAACTATGAACTTCACAGTTTTCTGACTGGTCTTGGAATGAAGCCGCTTCTGTTACAGATCTCGGATTTGACTGCACAAGATGAACAGTGGCGTAAAGAGATTTTGACGCACTGCGATCCATATGTGACAAGAGCAGCCAATATTGGACCTTTGCAATATCTATATCCAGTATTAAAACCTAAATTTAACATTGGAGCTGGAAATGCGAAAGAGATGAAAACATCTGGCACACAGATGATTCGCATGATGCAGGCCTACAATGTGCTAGGTTTCGAGGTGAACGAGATGGTTGTGAATGCATTTGTTCAGGCACAAAAAGGAGGGATGAAATGAGTCTATGTAGATTTTACCCGCCGGCGTCCGACCGCATGGCGATCATATGGAGCCTGATGCCGATTCAGAATGCGATTGTACTTGAGTACGGCCCGGCTGGAACAACTCATTTTGGTGGTGGCCTTTACAGCTCGCTTGGCATTCGACTTAGCCAGTCTCTTTTTACAACTCATATCAGTGAAGATGATGTCATAATGGGAGATGTCACTCGCTTGGAAAAGGCGATTGTCGAGATTGATGAGACCTATGAGCCAAAGGTAATTTTCGTTGTGGCATCAGCCGTTATTGCTGTCATTGGAACAGACATCAAAGGTGTCTGCCGCTATATGCAGGAAAAGGTCAATGCAAAGTTAGTTGCCTTTGAGGATGGAGGTTTTCGCGGTGATTATACCTACGGACTTCGTGCTGTCTATAAGCTTTTGGCAAAGCAAATCGCAAAGGATTGTTATAAAAAAGAGGAAAAGACTTATCAGATCATCGGTGCGTCGGCTGGTTCCTACCGAATCCGTTCCGACGTGTGGGAGTTACAGCAGCTGATGAGTGAAGCATTTGACTGGAAGTGTAGAATGGTGATGGGACTTGAATCTGATATTGAAGATCTTGAGACGGCAGGGGCAGCAAGACTTAATCTCATTATTCGAAATGAGGCGCTTGAAGCAGGAAATAGTTTAAAGGATCGCTTTGGGACACCTTTTGTCTATGGTGCGCCGTATGGCTATCAAGGAACCATCGACTGGTTAAAGCAGATTTCGGCTGTGATTGGAGAGCCAATCAACGAAGAATTGCTTGCTCGCATCGAAGAAAAACAGGCTGATTTGATGCCGATGGGCGGTGGACCAATGGCAAGCATGAGAAGAAAGCCGGCACAGGCCACTATTCAAGCTGATTACGATACATTACTTGGATTAGCCAGTGCAATGCGAGAGCTTGACATTGAACTGACTGCTCTGATTTGCAGTCACAGCCTAAAGGCAATTGAATCTCCAAATGCAGACGTTACCTACTATGCAAAGGAGAAAGATCGACTTGATTTATATCAGACACTTCATGGCCAGTGGGTGCTCGGCGATAGCGTGATGGAAAGCTGCGTGCCACAGGACACCTATTTTACCTGTGTGAGTTTCCCGTTCTCTGGAAAACCACAGATTGCCCACCATCTTCCATTCATGGGCGAGAAGGGCATGGATTATTTGAGAGAATGCAAGGAACTGTACTTCGATCAGCTAGAGATTTGATAGCAGAGCTATATGGTGACGGAGCAATTCACCAGTGCCAGGTGATAAAATATTTCAATAATAGAGTTCGCACTTGACAAATACTCTCTTGGGGCATACGATAAACATACCCCAAGGGGGTATGATTTTGCTAAGAAAAGGCAGGTGTAGATAATATGATCAAGACAACATTAAAAATCGACGGAATGATGTGTGGCATGTGCGAGGCACATATGAACGAGTTGATTCGCAACAATTTCAAGGTAAAAAAAGTCTCCTCATCAGCAAAGGATGGAGAGACTGTTGTAATCAGTGAGGATGCACTGGATATTCCGTGGGCAAAAAATAAGATCAAAGAGATCGGATATGAGCTTGTCTCCTACGAGAGTGAGCCATATGAGAAAAAGGGCTGTTTCCACTTTGGAAGAAAGTGATTTGTTATAAAAATTTTAGGCGAAAACCTGGGATGAAGCCAAGAAATATTTTTCTAAATCTTTAATGTCGATATCTTCTGA
>ERZ825896.284-NODE-284-length-69503-cov-7.452857_pt1 | contig 69503 bp, 79 predicted proteins | sample MGYA00519858_ERZ825896 | MGnify/ENA primary metagenome ERZ825896 (study PRJEB31778, sample SAMEA3449214) | human gut metagenome | biome: human gut; feature: human-associated habitat; material: faeces | place: United Kingdom | collected 2010/2012 ... | reverse complement strand
ATGTTTAACTCAATAGATAGTCAACAAGCAATGCTAGAAGTATCACAATCAACAAGAGAGATTATAAAACTTATGATAAATATGTTAGGGTATATATCAGTATTTGTTGCAGTAGTATTAGGGTTATTGATTGTATATGCAAATAATTTTTTAATTAATAGAAGGAAAAAAGAATTTGGAATATATATGACTTTAGGGATGGGGAAAAGGCAAATATCAAAAATAATACTTATGGAAACAATATTAGTAGGAATCATATCACTAATTGTAGGGCTAGTTATAGGTATATTTGCATCACAATTCATGTCAGTATTAGTTGCAAAAATGTTTGAAGCAGATATGAGTGAATTTCAATTTGTATTTTCAAAAGATGCGTGTATAAAAACTTGTATCTACTTTGCAGTAATGTATGTAGCTGTAATGTTCTTTAACACATTTACAATATCAAGATACAAATTAATTAACTTATTAAATGCAACTAAGAAGAATGAATCCATAAAAATAAAAAACCCTGTAATTTCAATATTAGTTTTCTTATTTGGAGCAGGGATATTAGGATATGCTTATTGGAAAGTAACAGGAGATGTCAATTCTCTTACAACAGCAGATAAAATATTACCACCAATTTTAATGGGAATTGTAGGTACAATCTCAATATTCTGGTCTTTATCAGGATTTGTAATACAAGTAGCTCAGAAAATGAAAAGTACATATTTAAAAGATACAAATATGTTTGTATTAAGACAAATTAATAACAAGATTAATACAACAATTATTAGTATGAGTATTATATGTCTAATGCTATTTATGACAATCAGTATTTTATCAGTTAGTTTATCATTAAGAAATACAATGCAAAGAGAATTAGCAGATATGACACCAGTAGATTTGAACTTATCTAAAACAGCTAATTTACCAGAAAAATATTTACAATATGGTACTTATGGAAAAGAGATTACATCTACAGCTGAAGCAATGGCTGATTCGAGAATATCTATTACAGAAACTTTAAAAAATAATGGATTAGATATGAGTGTATTAAAAGATGTGGTAGAAATACCAATATATACTTCAAATGATTTAACTTGGAAAGATTTTTTTGGAGAAGATTATGGAAAAGTAAAAGCACAATTTCCAAAACTTGACTATGGTGCAGCAGAAGCAATAGTGAAAATATCAGATTATAATAAAATAGCAAAATTATATGGAACAGAGCAATATGAACTAAAAGATGATGAATATATAGTTCTTTGTGATTATGATAATATGGCAGAAATAAGAAATCAAGTATTAAATGAAGGAGGACATAAACTAACAATAGCAGGAAGAGAATATAAATCTAAATATGCAAACTGTAAAAATGGATATATAGAAATGGCAGCAAGCCATATCAATACAGGTATTATTTTAGTTCCAGATAATTGCCCATTAACAGAAGATATGAAAGAAAAAACAGTTTTTGTAGCAAATTACAATGTAGAAACAGAGGAAGAAAAAGAAGAAATCGAAAAAAATTTTGCTGATAACAATAATTCTATTCTTTTACAAAATTTAGATAACAAAGGAATAGACTTAGATGGAATTACAAAAATTGTTATTATACAATCAAGTGTAGGAGTGGCATCAATAGTAACCTTTATAGCAATATATTTAGGGATAATATTCTTAATTGCAAGTGCAGCTATTTTAGCACTAAAACAATTAACAGAAAGTTCAGACAACAAACAGAGATATTTGGTTTTAAGAAAAATTGGTTGTGATGAAAAGATGATAAATAGGGCATTATTTAGACAAATAATAATATTCTTTGGGTTACCATTAATTTTAGCAATTATCCACTCAATATTTGGAATACAATTTGCTATGACAATAATGGCAGGATTAGCAAAATCAGAAGATTTATTACCATCTATTATAGCAACAGTTATTATTATTGGTATAATTTATGGTGCATATTTCTTGGCTACATACTTTGGAAGTAAAAATATCATTAAAGAGGAGGAATAGTCTATGTTTATATTCGGATTCTTTAAATGGATTTTAATTGGAATTATAGCATTTATCATAGTTATAATGTCAAGTATTCGTACAAGCGATTGGAACTTTCCAAAAGATGAAATTATAAATGCTTATAATACATTTTTACAAAATTTTTGTGTAGCAGGATTATCAAAAGACAAAGATATAGAAGGAAAAAGAGTTTTTGGAACAGATAAATATGTTGGAACATATAAAGCAGAATATGATAATGTAACATCAGAAGAAACAATTTTTGGAGGAACTGCTTTATATAGAGAAAACGGAGATCATATAAGATTAAAAATAAAAGTAGAAAAACAAAGTGGTAACATCAATGTAATTGCTAAACTAGGATATAATGAAAAAACTTTAATAGATGATACAGGAGAATATGAAGATAATATTTATATTGAAGGTGTGAGCTATTATTTAACTATAAAATTAGATGATTTCAAGGGAAATATTGATATTATATCAGAATAGGAGAAAATGATATGGAAAGTTTAAAAGAAAAAATACCTATGATTATAGCAGTTGTTGTAGCAATAGCAATTTGTGTAGCAATATTGTACTTTTTTGAAAATTATGAATCAGCTTACTTTACTCAAATAGACAATACTAAAATAGAAAAACTATCTAGTACAGATGATATGAAATATAAATATACTTTAGAGTGCTATAATGAAAAAGGAAAGAAAAAAGAATTAAAATTTAAAACAAGTAGAGAACTAAAAGAAGATGCTTTTCTAAAGTTAGAAGTAAAAACTCTAGGAGTACATTCTTGGGAAGAAGTGCAATATGATGAACTTCCTAAAAAAGTTCAAACAAATTATACAAAATAAGTAATGCCACAAAAAAAGAGGTGGTTAAAATGAAAGTAATAAAAAATATAATATTTGTAGCAATAGTATTTTTAATAAGTATAGTATTATTAGTAGTAGGTAATGGATATGATATGTATAAGGATGCAATTTCTAAAATACCTCTTACAGAAAAAGTAGAAACTATTAAAGAAAAAGAAAACTATACTAAAATTGAAGAAGTACCAGAAATATATATAAAAGCAGTAATTTCGGTTGAAGATCATAGATTTTATAAACATAATGGAATAGATATAATAGCAATTGGTAGAGCCACTATAAATGATATAAAAGCAATGAGCTTTGTAGAAGGTGGAAGTACTATTACACAACAATTATCAAAAAATATCTATTTTACACAAGAAAAGAAAATAACAAGAAAAATTGCTGAAGTATTTATGTCTTTTGAAATAGAAAAGAACTATAATAAAGATGAAATACTGGAATTATATTTGAATACAAGCTATTTTGGAGAGGGGTGTTATACAGTAAAAGAAGCAAGTAGAAAATATTTTGGAAAAGAACCCAAAAAAATGACAGATTATGAAGCAATTATGCTTGCAGGAATACCTAATGCACCATCAGTATATTCTCTAACCAAGAATCCAGAACTTGCAAAACAAAGACAGAAACAGGTAATAAATAAAATGATAGAATATAAATATCTTACACAAAGTGAGGCAGATAAAATATTGGAGCAATAATTATAGTGCTAATTGTAGTTAAACAATTAGCACACATCCCCTTTTATTTTCGAGAGTCTATATGAAAATGTAGGCTCTTTATTAGAATAAAAATTTCTAAAAACTAATGTAATTTTTCAAAAAGTGTGGTAAAATCAATAGAAAACAAATTTTGGGAAGTGAAACAAATGACAGAAACAGAATTAAAAAGATTTACTATTAGTCTAATTAAAAGCAAAGAAAAAGAAAACGAAGATTATATAAGATATTCATATTATGAGCTAAAAGTAAAAGACAACTTGTCAGAAGAAGAAATTGATGAGGTATTAAGAATAAGTAGAGATTATTTTGAAAACAAAGGATATAAAGTTTATTTTACAAATGCAGAATTTGAATATCAAAATGCAAAAAGAAAAGTAGAAATTAATGAATATATGATAGCTTTTAAAGAATGAGAGGAAAGTAAAATGAATCAATACACATATTTTGCATTAGGTATAGTATTAGGAATTAGTTTAGCAGTTTATTATTTTATGAATAGGGAAGAAAAGATAGAAAGTCGAATTAAACTTGATCAGAAAATATATTCTACTAAACTATTAGATATAACAATGGAAAGTGTTGTTAAGAAAATAAATGAGAAAATCAAAGAAGTAAAAAGAGAACTAACAGAAGATGAAAAAAATGAAATTATAAAAGAATGCTATAAAGAACAATTTTAATAAAAATAAAGAAAAGTAATAGAATTAAATTTTTATTACTTTTCTTTATTTCTTTTAAGCCAATGTTTAGCTTCAGATTCATTAAATCTCTCATCAGCAAAAAATTGTGATAAATTAGTTCCTAGAGCTTCACAAATATATAACAAGTTTTCAAGTCTTATTGTTTTTGTTTTTCTGTTAAGGAATAAAGTAATAGTTGAACTATATACTCCAGTTAGACTTTCAAGTCCATAAGTAGAAATATTTTTTTCTTGCATTAATTCTTTTATTTTCAAAGCGACAACATCTGAAAATTCCATAGTTTCACGACCTTTCTAAACTAGAATAATTTTACCAAACTTATGTACTAAAACCTCTCAATAAATTGAGAGAATTTAAAAAATAGTTCAATATTTTGAGAGAATATGCTATAATGGAAAAAAGAAAAAATAGATGTACTAAATAGATGCAATAAAAAACGAAAAAATTGATGGGAAGGAGGAAAATAAAAAAAGAATATGGAAAATCACATATTCTATATAAGCATTTGATTAAAATAATCAAAAATATTATAATTAATATAATTGTAAAAACTAGCAAATAACTAATCAAATATATTATCGGTATTTTCAAATAATTGTTCATAAGTTATATTTAAAGCTTTGCAAATGGCTATAATTTCAAAATCTTTTAGTAGCAATTTTTGATTTTCAATTTGAGAAATATCAGAATGATAAATGTCTACACCTAAAAGAGCTATTTTATCAGACAATTCTCTTTGGGTTAGATGTCTTAATTCTCTATATTTCTTAACATTTTTACCTAATACATTTGATTTTCCATTTAATTTTTTTACTTTCATAATAAATTAAATCCTTTCACAATAGTTATTATGCTATATTTTACAATATTTATTTGCTAATCTTGGTAGACTATTTAAACCAAAAAGAAAAAAGTAGGTAAAGTAGGGGAAAATGGAAGAAATAAAATTTGATTTAATAGAAAAAGTTTGTGAAAAACAAAATTTTGATGAATTATTATTACAAATAGTAAAGAGTAATAAAGAAAATAGAATAAATAGAATATTACAAAATATTGAAGAAAATAAAAAGTTTGATAAAAAATTGAAAAGACAAATATATGAAGGAATCTTTGATTATGTGGCTGACGTGAATAAATACTTAAAAAATAACTTAAAGAAAATCTTTTCAATTGCAGCTAAAGAAACAATAATACAAATAAATAGCGAATTAAATGGAGGGAATGTTGATATGTGGAGAAAAATTAAAGTAATAATTGCAGATGATAATGTTCATTTTTGCAAATTTATAAGAGAATATCTAGAAAAATATAATGATATTGAAATACTAGGAGTAGCAAATAGTGATGAAGATGAAATAAAAATGATAGAGGAACTAAAACCAGAAATAGTTATAACAGACTTAATGAGAAACCATAGATATACTGGATTAGATATAATTAAGAAGTACAATGATGCCAATAGCAAAATAAAATTCTTAGTAATATCAGCAGACTACAAAAAAGATGTTATAACAGATGAATTAAATGTTGCAGGATATATAAAGAAACCTTTTAATGATTATAAAGTCATATATGATGAACTAAAAAGAATAAAAAAAGGAATAAATGAGAATGAATATAAAGACTGGTTTGAAAAATACCATAATTTAGAAGTTAGAGATATTAATGATTATTTTGAAGAAGAAGATAAGAAAATATTTGAAAGACTGGGAATAAAATTAAAAAATAAAATATATACGGAATTTGAATGTGAATGTTTATATATGGATTATCTAACTTATTATGATGATCCAGAATGTGATTTATCAGAAGAAGAGAAAAAATTTCAAAAGAGCTTAGATGGAACAGGGGTAACTAGAGATGAATATAATAAAATCTTAAAAAAATTAGAAACTTTAAATGAACACTTTTAAAATTTAAATTTTCTATAATAACTATTTTAAATGCGGAAAGTATTTTTTACTTTTTTGCATTTTTTTGTTTTGTTTACAAGGTTCGACAAATTTTGCAAATAAAATGTGTTATATTAAAATAGAAAAATACAAAAAGAAAGCAAAATATCATAGAAAACTATAATTTGTCAGAAATTATCATTATAAAATATCAATAAAAGCTACATTTTAATGGTTATAATCATTATATGTAATTAAAACAAAAGAAAAATCCATCAAATTACCAATGAGGTTATTTAAAAGCAGGGAGGAGTAAGATGGATTTTTATTTAATATATAAAAATAATTTAGATAGCATACAATAATTTTTAAAGGTTATTTGTGTGCTTTTTATTTTTATATATAACACAATTCCATTCTATATACGAATTAAGCATAAACATGCTAAAAGAAAAAAATATGAGAGATTTTTGGCGTAGTTTTTAGAAATGTTTATGTTTATGTTCTTGAAATCTACGCATTTAGAGGTGTGTAGATTTGAGAATTGTCTTGAATGGAGTCAAAATAATTTCATATTTTGTAAAGAGCAGAAAAAAGATTATGGGCATTTCTGCTCTTTTAACATTTTTATATACAAAATGTAGAGGACCTCCTGTTACTCAAATTGTTTGAAATTTGAGTAAATAGGAGGTTTTTTATTATGTCTAATGAAGAATTAGAAGATGATATTGTATTAGCAAAATTTATAAATTATATGCAGAAAGCTCTTTATCACAAGAGATTAAATTATTATAGAGATTTTGAAAGAATGAGGGAATGTGAAGTTAGTATTAATGAAATAGAAGATTATAGAATAAAAGAACCAGTAGTTGAAGACATTTCCAATATAGGAATATTAAATCATAAAGATATTTATTTACTTAATTTACATTACAAGTATGGATTAAGTTATATAGAAATTTCAAAAATTACAGGCGAAAAAGTATGTACATTAAAGCAAAGAAGAAATCGTGCTTTAGCAAAATTAAAAAAGAAATTGGAGGATTAAATTATGGAATACGAAACAGAGTTTTATAAATTATTAAAATTAGCAGTAACTGATGATGTAGCTTTAATAAGAGTTTTAGACAAAATAATGAAACTTATAAATAATAATTCTAAAGATATGCGAGGTATTATAGATGAGGATTTAAAGAGTGAATTGATTACATATTCAGTCGAATTAATAAGAAATAAAAAAATTTATAAAAAATTTAAAAATTAAATGTATCCTTTTTCAAAATTTTTGTGCTGTTCATAGTAGAAGAATTAAAAAATCTTCTATTATGGATTGCACATTGAAAATCAAATAAAATTTTTGTTAGATCATATAAGAACTGTGTTCTGGGTAGGTCAGCAACTATTCAGATTACCAATAAGAATGTTATCTTATTGAGAATGCGGTTTAAGATACTTTTGTATAGTCATAGAACGAGCGTAAAGTTATGAAGGTAGTCCATAATACTTTTATAATGGTGCGTCCCATGCAATGAGTACAAGCCAGAATTCTGGTTGGTGAAATTCCAATGTTGCTAGAAACAATAGCAGTCTAACAAAGAATAAAAACAAAAAGATACAATTTATTGGAGGCAAATAAAATGTTAGATATTATTTCAATGATTACATTTTTGTTTATATTTATTGGACTACCTATGATTTTAATAATTATTGGTGGTAACGATAAAACAGAAGAAGAACAAAGGTTAGAAGATAAAGAACAAATGGAATACTTAAGACAATATAGAGAGAAAAAATTAAATAAAAAAAGAAAATTTTGGAGGTAGGTATATGGAAAAAGAATTATATTCTTGGGAACAAGTTAGAGCTTATAGTATAATAGCACTACATAATTTACTTAATTCAGCTAATGATATCAATTTAAAGAACATGAAATTATTTATAGATCCTTTACAAACTTTATATGGCAAAGACGGAATTGTAGGAGTAGCTGAAAGATTGATAAATAATGAATAAAATATTTTTATAAACATTTGGGTTAGTATTTTAGTTTGTCAACTTATACTAACTCTTTTCTTTTGTCAAATGTGTAAATTTAAAATTTGTACCTTTGTAGCTAATAATTTCATGTGCTAGACTCCAGATATAAACAAAATTGCATTTTGCTTATACGAAATGGAGGTAATAATGTCATTTTTGAAATATCAAAAGCAAACACCAGAGTTTTTAAATAATTACTTAAAATATAAAGCTTTCATTGAGTTTAAATCAAAAACAACAATAGATGGAACATATTTTGATTTAAGAACTTTGTTAAGATATATTAAATTACTAAAAACAGATAAAAATAAAATATATACAATAACTATAGATGAATTCAAAAAAATATCTATTATAGATATAACTCTAGAAGATTTAAACAATATAACACCAAATAATCTAGAAAAATATATTATCTTTTTAAATAATATACTAGACAATGATATTAAAACTAGAAACAGAAAGTTAGCATCATTAAAGAAATTCTTTGAATATTTAGAAACCAATAATTTTATTAGTTTAAATCCAGCAAGAAATATGACATCAGGCAGAGTAGAAAAAAGAATTCCTAAACATTTAAGTTTAATAGAAAGTAAGCAATTACTTTCTAATATAATAAAATCTAATAATAGATTTAAAATAAGAAATTATGCAATTACTTGTGTATTTCTTAATTGTAGCTTGAGATTATCAGAACTAACATCTATTGATTTATCAGACTTAAAATTAGATGATAGTGAACAAACATTAAGGGTACATGGTAAAGGTAATAAGGAAAGATTAATTTATCTTAATGCAGCAGTTTGTGAGGCTATAATTTGTTATTTACAGGTTAGACCTTGTTTAGGAAAAGACAACAAAGACCATGATGCCTTGTTTATTAGTGGTCAAAATAAAAGAATTTCTAATAGAACAGTTCAAACTATAATAAAAGATGAACTTCTTGCTTTACTTGATGAAAATCCTTATAAAGAAAAATATCATACTCATACTTTAAGACACACAGGAGCTACATTACTTTATAATGAAAAAGATATAAATATATTTGTATTAAAACGAATACTTGGTCATGAATGTTTAGATGCAACTGAAATTTATACTCATATTTCAGATAAGAAATTAAAATATATAATGGAAAATTGTACTATATCAAGTATTTTAGAACGAAACGGAGGTCAAAGATAGATGAACGAAGAAAATAAAATCCCTAAATTTGTTACAGATTTAACAAATTATTTAATTGCTATAAAGAATCTATCACAAGTATATGTTAAAAATATGACAATAACAATAGGACAATTCTTAGAATTTATAAATATTCACAAACTAAAAAATAAATACGAATCTATACAAGAACTTACTTTAAATGATATAAGATCTTTAAATAATAGCGATATTTACAGTTTTATATATTTCTTGGCAGAATCACAGTACAAGATAAATTCAAGAGTTGTAAAAACAGAACATTTAAGAACATTTTTTGAATACCTATTTACTATACAACATACTATATTTAAAGAACCATTTAAGAAAATAAAAGCTGATAGAAAAATCGTTAAAAAGCTACCTAACTACTTATCATTAGACGAGGCTAAGAAGATGATAAATGTATATGCTAATAGTAAATATGGTTTAGAAATAAGGGATAATGCTGTAATACATTTATTCTTAAATAGTGGACTCCGTTTGTCAGAATTAAAAAACTTATCCATTGATGATTTAGACTTGGATAATGGCAAATTTTCTATAATTGGTAAAGGCAATAAGGAAAGAACTGGATATATTAACAAAATGACTAAAAAAGCAATAGAAGAATACTTAAGAATAAGAGATAATTTTAATCCTAAAACTAAAACCTTATTGGTAAGTAAATATGGGTCAAAAATGAGTTCTACAGCTATCGAAAAGATTATAAAAAAAGCTTATAAATTATCTGGAATTAATGATGAAAACTATTGTGTTCATACTCTACGACATACTTGTGCAACACTATTATATAGAAATGGTACTGATATTAGAACTATTCAAGAATTATTAGGACATGTTCAAATTGACACAACTGAAATATATACACATTTACATGACCAAGAAGTTATGGATGCAATGTTGGATCATCCTTTATCACAATATAAAATGGCAAATGCAGAGGCTTTTTGTGCATAATTTATTATAAAAAGGAGCTGATAAAACAATGGAAGATTATGAAAGAAAATTTGATAAAAATAAAATTCATTCTGTAGAATTAAATCTATTAGATGGACAAGTTGAACTTATTTTGAGAGCATTAGAATTATATGGTTATAATCTTGAATATATGCTTAACAGTAATGATGCTACAGATGAGCAAAAACAAGAGAAAATATCAATGTTAAAGTATACTTATGAACAAGTTTTAGCATCACAAGCTGAACAAATTGATACAAAAGCTAATAATATTGATAATTTGAATAGTTTGGGCAAGTTATTAAGTAATAATTTTGTTCAAACACAGCAAAAAAATAACTTAAAAGCTATATAGTATTTTTCATGTATACAAAGAAATAAGTAGGGAATAGGGGAATAGGCTATTTTTAGAAATGTATAAAAGTATAAAAAAGAAATTTAAAATATTAAAAGAAATTTTAAAACATAAAAATAAATACATAAAAAATTTATTCTATATAAAATATAAAATAAAAATTTCTTAAAAGTATAAAACTAAACTTAAAATAATTTAAAGTAAAAAAATTAGTAATTAAGATTCAGAAATTTTAAAATTTAAAATTTTGTGTAAAGTTAAATTTTTCATATAATTTTTTATTTACGAACATTTGTTAATAATGTTTGTAAATAATTTTACATTATAATTTTATAAAATAATTTAATAAATTTTTTATAAATATTATATAATTTTAGATTACAAATCCATAATATAATTTTGCAATTATAACACGCTAAAATCGATTTTAAGACATTTTTATATTTAATCAAACAAGTTATATGTTTATGATTAGATATGCTAATTTATAAATCTAGTGTTTATTATATAATTTTTAGTAGAAATGCTGATTTTTAGGCATTTATTAAAAATGCTCGAAAAAGGCTAAAAAAGCGACGCACGAGAATCGATTTTAAGGCGTTTTTATTTTTCAGACATATAACTTGTTGTTTGAATAATTGAGCAAAATATTGAAATATGAGGATTTGTGAAATTTTTATAAAAATAATCTAAAGTTATATAAATTTTTTTAAAATATGTGGTTACAATAATGAAAAAAAATCCAACCAAGAATAATTAAAAATAATGAGGCTTCAGAATCAAATTTAAGAGAGTTTTATAAGGAAGTAATATAGTTTGTTGTTAGAATAAACAGCTTAAATACTAGTAATAGCAAGGAATTGCAAGATTTTGTGGGTAGGACCATATATGTATGGTTTTATATTTTACTCCTATCTCTTTTTGCACAAAACTTTGATTTTGTGCAATGTTATATATCGGATTATTTAGTTGTATTTTATATGTTCCCCAATTTTTTATTCAATATTTTTGGAAAACTTTTCTTCTTGATCTTCTTAAAATTGCTATTTAAATTCAATATTATAATTTTATCTAATAAAACAAGCTCAATTTTATGTAAAATTGAGCTCTAGACATTTCATTAACACATTTTTTTCAATTTTGCCAAACTTTTATCAACAAAAACTAATATTTCAGCAATAACAAAAATCGCTACCCCAATAGCAATTAACCATTTTACTACGCCAGTATAGCCTAATTTTGTATAGTCTAAGAAAAAATACGCAAATTGCTTTGAACCACCAATGCCGTAAAATGTTCCTCCCAAACTACTATACGTATACACATAAACTACATAGTTTAGTGGCTGTATTAACCATATAAATGGATAAAAAAACTTTAAATGTCCCTTTTCATCAAAAATAACATAATCAAGTATAACTAAAATTGGTGAAAATGTATGCACCAAAAAATTAGCCAAAACTTTATTATTTATACTTTTAATCAAACGATCCATTTCAAACCCTCCTGGAGCCAAAGCAATGTGGTATATTATTGCTGTTATTGCAATTGCAACTACCAAAGCTCCTTTTAGTAAATAGTACATATCATTTTTGTATTGTTTTTTTATTATTTCAAATACTAAAAAAATCAAAAAAGCAATTAAGCAAATGATATTACTCTGTAATGTGTAATATGATAGTAATGCTTTTCTAGAAGTTGTTTGATTTAAATTAAAAAAAATACCTAGCATTAATGAAAGACATACAAACATTTTATAACAGATACTACTTATTCTCCGTGTCATAAAATGTCCTCCTTTCCTGATGTGTTATTATTAACTGTCTTCTTATATAATTATATAATAATAATGTAGCTAATTCAAGTTTATTAGTGTTTAATCGACAAAAAAGCAACTATTTTATCAATATAGTTGCTTTTTATTTTTTAATCTTTATATCTATCTAATGAAAATTCTGTTTTTTCTAAAAATTCTTCATTATTTTTAGTTGATTTTATAACTTTTAAAACTTGTTCTGTACTTTCTGCTGCTGACATATTACTCATTGCTTTTCTAATTAATTCTGCAACTTTTAACTCTTTTGGAGTAAGTAATAAATCTTCACGTCTTGTGTTAGATCTATTAATATCAATTGCTGGGAATATTCTTCTTTCTGCCAAACTTCTATCAAGTAATACTTCCATATTACCTGTTCCTTTAAATTCTTCGAATATAACATCATCCATTCTACTTCCAGTTTCTGTTAAGGCAGTTGCAAGGATTGTTAAGCTTCCACCATTTTCTATGTTACGGGCAGCTCCAAAGAATTTCTTTGGTTTATGTAATGATGCAGGGTCAATACCTCCTGATAATGTTCTACCAGATGCTGGTACAACTAGGTTGTATGCTCTTGCAAGTCTTGTTATACTATCTAATAATATTACAACATCTCTTCCCTGTTCTACAAGTCTTTTTGCTCTTTCTATTACCATTTCTGCAACTTTTGCATGATGTTCTGGTAATTCGTCAAATGTTGAATATATAACTTGACCTTTTATAGAACGTTTCATATCTGTAACTTCTTCTGGTCTTTCATCTATAAGTAACATTATAAGTTCACATTCTGGATTATTTGTTGTTATGCTGTTTGCTATTTCTTTTAATAATGTTGTTTTTCCTGCTTTAGGCTGAGCAACTATTAATCCTCTTTGTCCTTTTCCTATTGGTGAAATTATATCTATCATTCTTGTTGCATAATTTGTAGGTATTGTTTCTAATTTTAGTCTTTCATCTGGATATATTGGTGTTAAATCTTCAAATCTTATTCTTCTTGCTGCTTTTTCTGGGTGTTCTCCATTTACTTCACCAACAAATATTAAAGATGGGAATTTTTCTCCTTCTTTACATCTTGAAATTCCTTTTACTAAATCTCCTGTTGTTAGTCTAAATCTTCTTATTTGAACAGGCGAAATATATACATCTTTTGGACTTGATAAGTAGTTGTCTCCTCTTAAAAATCCATATCCGTCAGGTAACACTTCTAATATACCTTCAATTATTTCGTCTTCTTCATTATTTACTTGATATGCAACCGCATTTGCTTCTTCTAATTTTTCTACTTCGTCATCTGAAGCATCATATCTGCGACGTGGTTCTTCTTTTTCTTCTATTTCGTCTTCTTCATCTTCTTCTAATTCTTCGTCAACTTCCTCAAATTTGTTACTTTGAATACTTTTTAAAACTTCTATAAGTTCTTCTTTTTTTAATTTTGATATATTTCTTATATTATTTTCTTTTGCTAATTTTTTTAATTCTAATAATGTTAAACTTTCTAAATCTGGCATATTTTGGTCTCCTTTTTATAAATTTTTTGATTCTAATTTTTGGGATTATTTTATAGAAAAAAATTTTATTTTTATATTATATCACATTTTTTGGGGTTTGTGAAGCAAAATCAAAAAAATCCTTGATTTTTTAAAGTTTTCAAGGATTTTAATTTTCTTGATCTACATAAACTCTTTCATTTGGTAAATACATATCTAACTTTTCTCTTGCTATTGCTTCTATATATTCAGGTGAATTTACATTGTCCTTTTCTTCGTTTAGTTTATTTTGATATTCACTTGCTTCTGCTATTTGTGTATTTAAACTTTTTTCTTGTTCACTATATGTATTTAATATTTTTTGTTGATTAATAAAAGTTATTATAGCATATATTAAAATTGCTATAAATATTATTTTTTTTAATAATGTTGTTTTATTTTTCATATGTACCATCTTTCCTATTTTTTTCTTCTAACTTTATTATTCTCCATTTAAAGACAAAATCCCTCTATTTGCCTAAGTTTTTTGAATTTTTTTCGATTTATTTATATTATAATATATGTTTTTTAATTTTTTTGTCATATTATTTTGTATTTTTATAAAAATTACATATATTGGTCTAAATAGGATTTTTCTTATTAATTTAAAAATAGCTTTAAATGGAAATATAATGATGCTTATTATTGTAATTATAAATTTCTTTATTATAGATATAACTTTTACAACTGTTTTAATTATAAAATTACTAAGTGTTAAAATATATATGGTTAAACCTATTCCTAAACCTAAGAACATAAAAAGCCTTAAACTTCCATCTGAGAAGTTATACATACAGTATATTATGCTTAACCCTGTTAATATCCAAAATATGATATCTTCTACATTTGTTATTAAATTTATTGTTTTAAAGGATTTCCTTAAGATTCTAAAAAAATCAAATAAAATACCAATAAAAATTCCATTTAAAGTAAATATTAAGAATAAATATGCCTGATTTATAGCCAATTCAAATCTATCTCCTTGTTTTATTTAAAGATTTTACTAAAAAGCCCACCATCTTGTTCTTTTTTTGAGTGGTCACTGTATCCTAAATTGTTTATTTCGCCTTCCACAATTACTTCTTGTGTGTCTATACTAAGTTTATTTATTTTTAAATTTTCTCCTTTTATAGTTAAGAGTCCAAGTTCAGTTTCCATTATAACTACTTGATCATCAAAACTAAGCACATCTTTGACTCCAGATATACTAAGTTTATTTCTATTTTCTAAAACTAAATTTTGAATTATATTATTCAAACTATTAACATTTTTTCTCTCTTCAACAATCATTTTTATTCCTCCTAACTATAAATAATTATATTCAAAAATTGGGTTTTTAGAACCAAAAAGAGCCCTTTTAAGGCTCTTTACATTATATTAAAGTTTTATGCAATTCTTCTAAAACTTCATTTGCTATAATTTTTTTAAACATTATAGCAATTTTAGTTTCATTTATTTCCATACTAATTATATCAAGTTTATTGTTTTTTATAACATCCATAGTCTTATTTAAAACAATATTATTGCTCATAATTCCATTTCCAATAATAGAAATTCTTGTAATATCTAAATAGCTACTTTTAAGTTCTGGAAACTTATTTTCCAATAGATTGGCAAGTTTATTAAATTTAGCTTTAGGTATTGTAAATGAAATGTCTAGAGTGTTTTCACTACTATTAACCAAATTTTTAACATTTAGTTCTTCTTCAATAAAAGAATTATAAATTGTATTAAACTTTTCTAAAGAATATTCATCGGCTGTAATATGAACATATTGTATGTTATCATTTTTTACAATATTTTTAACATATCCGCCTTCAATTTTGTTGTTTATTATTGTGCCTTCATTGTTATTAAATGTTGATTTTGCAATTATTGGTACATTAAATTTTTCTCCAACTTCAACACATCTATTATGAAGAACTTTTGCGCCTTCATCTGCTATGTCTAACATTTCTGTATAAGATAGGGTATTAATTTTTCTTGCAACCTTTGTTTGTCTAGGGTCTGCAGTATATACTCCATCAACATCTGAAAAAATATAACATTTTGATGCTTTAAGTTTTGCAGCTAGAGCTACAGCTGTTGTATCTGAACCACCTCTACCTAAAGTTGTAATATCCATATTAGGATTTATCCCTTGGAATCCTGCAACTATAACAATTTTTCCTTGTTCTAACTCCTTTTCAATTCTTGATGTATCTATGTCTTCTATAATTGCATCTTGGTTTGTATTATTAGTATAAATTCCTGCTTGCCAACCTGTAAGTGAAATTGCTGGCATTCCAAGTCTATTTAGTAAAATAGCTACTTTTGCCATTGAGATTTGCTCTCCTGTACTTAATAATACATCTAATTCCCTTTCGTTAGGAACGCTTGATAAACTCATCGCTTCCTTAATTAAACCATCTGTTGTTTTTCCTTGTGCGGAAACTACAACTACAACTTTTTTGTTTTCCTCATAAAAACTTTTGATTTTTTCTGCAACAACATTTAATTTAATATTGTCTGCAACTGAACTTCCTCCAAATTTTAATACTACTGTGTCCATATTGGCACCTTCTTTATCTTTTTATTACACACCTATTTAATTAAATATGGCTTACTATTAATATATTATGTTAAAAAAATAATTATGTTACATCTTGTTTTAGATAACTCTCTATAAAGCCATCTAATTCGCCATCCATAACGCTTTGTACATTTCCAACTTCATAATTTGTTCTATGGTCTTTTACTAAAGTATATGGACAAAATACATAAGAACGTATTTGGCTTCCCCAAGCTATTTCACGTTGAATCCCTTTTAATTCGTCTATTGTTTCTTTATGTTCTCTTTCTTTTAAGTCTAATAGCTTAGATTTCAACATTTTCATAGCATATTCCCTATTTTGAAGCTGAGACCTCTGTGTTTGGCATGATGTTATTATTCCTGTTGGAATGTGTGTTAATCTTACTGCTGATGATGTTTTATTTATATGCTGTCCTCCTGCACCTGAGGCTCTAAATACATCCATTTTTATATCATCTGGGTTAATATATAGGTCCACATCATCTGTTATTTCTGGTAGAACCTCAAGTGATGCAAATGATGTATGACGCCTTCCTCCACTATCAAATGGTGATATTCTAACTAGTCTATGCACTCCCATTTCGCCTTTTAAATATCCATAGGCATTTTCTCCTATTACCTCAAATGTAACACTTTTTAAACCTGCTTCATCTCCCTCTAAATAGTCTAATTCTTCTACTTTATATCCTGATTTTGTTGCCCATCTTGTGTACATTCTATATAACATTTCTGCCCAATCTTGTGCTTCTGTTCCCCCTGCTCCGGGATGCAAAGTTAATATGGCATTGTTTTTGTCATATTTGCCTGATAAAAGTGTTTCTATTTCAAATTTTTCTAAATCTTTACCTATTTTTTTTATGTCTTTTTCCATTTCTATAGCTAATTCTTCGTCATATTCCATTTTTAGCAGGTCTATTAATTCTATTGTATTGCTTATTTCATTTTCTAGATCTCTGTATTTTTGGCATTTTCCTTTTATACCTTTTATTTTGGATAGTACTTTATTTGAACTTTGACTATCTTCCCAAAATGATGGGTTTGTTGTTTCGGCTTCCAAATTTTTAAGTTTTTCTTCTAGTTTTGGGATGTCAAAGTGAATCACCTAAATCTTTTAATTTGCTTTTTTGCAAAGATAGAATTCTTAGGTTTTCTTCTAGGTCTTGCATTTTATCACTCTCCTTTTGATAGATGAATTATATATTGTTGTTTTAGAAAAGTCAAGATGGTTATTTAGATTTCGATTAACAGCAAATTTGCATATTATGTCAAATTGTGTTAAAATATAGATGTAACTATGTAGTCTAGCTGAAAAAAGAAAGGAGAGTTTATATGACTCTGAATATCGAAGAATGCACACGGGAAGAAAAGAATTTATTAAAAGCACTAAGATCAAAAAGTAACTATGATGGTTATTTTGAATTGGTTATGGCAAATAATGACATCGAAAAAAAGAATATTCATCTGTTTTTCAATGAATTTGATGATGATGTGATTGTCTATACCCAAATCATTAAATTATTTTCCTCAAGTACCTCATTGGCATCTTTCCGAAAACAAATGCGCAAGCTAGCACAAATGTCAATTCGAGAAAAAGTAACATCAGAAATTGCAACATATGAATTTATAAAAAATGTTGCTTTTGTTGCTGAATTAGCTTGGCTAAAAGAAGCAACTCCTTCAAGAAAAGTCCAAGTCACTTACTTTTTCAAAAAGATTGAAGATGCACAGGGGAAATCGGTACAAACCAAAAGGAGAATATTAAGGGAATATTTAAAAGAATCTAAAAAAGCATCTAACTACATTGTAAAATTGTTGAATAAGGATGATGATTTTATTATAGATACGTCTTCAGATACAATTCTTATAAATGCTTTAAAAAATAGCTTTTAATCCTGTATACTTCGAAAACAAACAGAGCAAATACTATAAATACGGTATTTACTCTGTTTTTATTATTTTCCCTCAATTAAAGCCAATTCTTCTTTTCTCTTAATCTTATGAGTAGTGGTTTTAATCAAAGGTTCATCTGTTATAATCATATTTTTAATATATTTATATGGTGGTAAAGTCTTATTAATTTCTTTAACTTCATTCCACAATATATCATATAATTCATCTTCACTTCTATTTATTATTGCGTCTTTATTATACACAATTTTAACTGAAACCATAGGGTCATTTTTGTCACCTTTTTGAGCCATTCCATATATAAAACATTCTTCTACTTCTGGTAAATTATTTACTAAAACTTCAAGCTCTTCGGGAAAAACTTTCTTACCATTTTTCATAACAATAACATCTTTTTCTCTACCTGTTAAGAATAAGAAACCATCATTGTCAATATATCCCAAATCTCCTGTATAGAACCATCCATCTTTTAAGACTTTATTTGTTGCTTCTTCATTTTCGTAATATCCCATCATTATATTAGGACCTTTTACACGTACCTCTCCTATTCCATCTTTGTCTTTATTTACAATTTCAACTGTTAAATGTCTCATAGGAAAGCCTACAGAACCATTTCTTATGTATTTGTCATTTTCTGCTGAAATAACAGGACTAGTTTCTGTAAGACCATATCCTTGAATTAAACGTACTCCCAATTCATTAAATTTTATAGATACATTTTTATCTAAAGGAGCACCTCCAGATATTATTAATCTCATTTTTCCACCTAGACCATCTAAAACCTGTTTAAATAATTTTCTTCTTATATCAATATTGAATTTTAATAAAAAGTTGCTTATTTTTGTAGCTGTATTTATTAATTTTGTTTTACCTTGCTTTTCAATTTCTTTTTCTATATTTTCGTACATTTTATTTACAAGTAATGGTACTCCAACAAAAACAGATACTCCATATTCTTTTAAGTTTTGTTTTATATATCTTAATCCATCTGGAAATACAGTTTTTACACCTGATGCTAACATGACTAACATTCCAGTTGAACCAAAAATATGATGGAATGGTAAAAAGGCAATATTTGTATCTGTTGGATATAAACTTTCAACCATCAACATATCAGCAATATTAGTCGCAAGTCCTTTTTGATTAAGCATTACAGCTTTTGATTTTGATGTAGTTCCGGATGTGAATAAAAGTATACTCATTGCTTCAGAATTTACTTCATTATCTATAAATTCTCTGTTACCATTTAATACTTGATTTCTTCCATTTTTTAATAATTCTTCAAATTTTGTATAATTATCCAAATTTCCCATACATATAAAATCTTTTATTTTAGTTTTTCCGTTTTGCTTTATTATATCTATGTTTTCTTCATATTTTTCATCAAATACAATTGCATCAACCTTTGCTCTTATTAAAGAATCTTCTAACTCACTTAATTGTAATTCTTTATCAATAGGAACAGAAACAATTCCTCCAAATAAATTACTAATATGAGCAACCGCCCATTCATATCTATTTCTGCCAACAATTGCAACTCTTTTTCCTTTTAGCCCTAATGCATAAAGAGCTGTTCCAAATGAATTGATATCATCCAAAAAATTTTGATATGTATGATTTATATATTCTACACTTTTATTTTCTTTTTTTATTTTTGTAACAAATGCAATATTATCTCTATATAATTTTACCGAATTATATATTACTTCCTTTATATTATTAAATATAGGAACATCTCTAAATTTATTTTTTTCCTTTGATTTCATATTATTTCTCCTTTTATTTAGTTTTCCAAACTAGATTATCATATTTACACTACTTTGTCAATTTACTTGACTACTGCTTCTAAAAATGCTATTATAAGCCTTGAAAGAAGGGATAACAATATGTGTAATAATAAAAAAGATTCCATTTCATTAGATAAAGTCCATATTCCAAGATGGAATGAACTTCCTAATGTAGATTTATATTTAGACCAAGTAGTAACATTTATAAATTCCTCTTTGGAGGCTTTTTTGCCTTGTAATAGCGGAAATGAAGATAAAAAAGAAAATCAAATTTTGACTAAAACTATGATTAATAATTATGTAAAAAATCATTTAATAGATGCACCTATTAAGAAAAAATATTCTAAAATTCAGTGCGCTAAAATTTTTGCTATTTGTATTTTAAAGCAAGTTTATAGTATGAACGAAATTTATAATCTAATTGATAGAGCATTAAAACATACTGATGTTGAACATGCATACAATAGATTTTGCAATTTGTTTGAAGAAGCCTTGAGATGTGCTTTTAATAAAGAAGATTTTGCTGATAATGATTCTGTAGATGGCAATAAATATTTACTAAAATCTGTTTTGCTTTCTTGCAGTTATAAAATTTATGTGCAGAATGTTATATAATTTTTCGTATTACGACCGTTTCTTTTTCCATTGGGACCGTATCATTTCGCGAAAAGATCGTTTCTTTTCGCGAAATGATACGGTCCTTTTGACAAAAATCACTCTACTTTTTTCTTAAATTCTTCAATTCCAGTATTACCAGAAATTCTAACCCTAGGCAATTCATATTTAGAACTTCCCTTTTTGACTCTACCCCCTTTAGTAGTAAAAGCCAACCTATATCCATTTTCTTTAAGTACCTTTATATCTAAATCATTATACTGCCCAAAAGGATAGCAAAAAATATTTGCTCCGCCTAACACGTCTCTTGATAATAAAATATCGTCTTTTATTTTATCATAATCCCAAGAAAGCATTACGCCCTTGCCATTACTTCCAGCTTTATGCATATCATAAGAATGAGATTGGTAACTTACATAATCTTGCTTATCATTTGCCCTATTTCCATACCAATATGTTATTACAAAAGAAGTTGTAGGAATTTTATATTTTTGAATAATTGGTACTGCAAGTTCGAAAAATGATGGATCACCATCATCTACTGTTATGACAATGCTTTTTTCAGGTAATTCTTGTTTTCCATCAATATAATTTTCTACTTGTTCCCAAGTCGGAAAATAAAAATCATTTTCTGCTAAATATTTCATTTGTTCCTCAAAATTTGATATTTCTATCCAATTTCCATCTTTTCCAGAATCTGTTGATTTATCATAGAAAAAATGGTACATAAGTACTGGTAAACCATCTTCACTTAATTTTTTCCCTGTTTGCAATTTTTGTTCTAATACAAAATTTTCATCTTCTTTATTTTGATTGTCATTTGCCTTATTGTCATTTGATACTTGTTCAGTTGTCTGTGCTTGTTCATCTATTTCAGTATCTTCATTTTTGCTTGATTTTTTATTTAATTTTATTATTGATACAATAATTATTGCAATTATTAAGAATAAAATCAAAACACGTTTTTTATTTATTTTCTTCTTTTTCATTTATTGTTCCTCCTATTTTGTTTTTATGCTACCACATTAATCAAAATATTTCAATACAAAATATTATTTTTATATAAACAAATATTTGTTAATATTATTTGACTTTTAAACTATCAAAATATATAATACATTTATCAATGAAACGGAGGAAAAAGTAATGATTTCACGAGAAAAAAATCCTGATTATTTAAATAGTTTTTTAGATTATATGGTAACAATTCAAAATAAATCACCAAATACAGTAAAAGAGTATAACTATGATTTAGCAACTTTTTTAAAATTTATAAAAATACATTTTCATTTAACAGATGAAACAGAATTAGATAAAATTGATTATGATGATGTTTCTTTAGATACAATAAAAAAGATAAAATTAGATGATTTACATTCTTTTCTTGCATATTTAACAACAAATTTTAATAGTAAGGCCTCAACTAGGTCAAGAAAAGTATCGAGTTTGCGAGTATTTTTTAATTATTTGTGTGTAAAAAATATAATAGAAATAAATCCTTCTCAAAATTTAGAAACTCCAAAATTAGATAAGAGGCTTCCTAAGTATTTAACATTAGAGCAAAGCAAAAAATTGCTTGAAGTGTCTGATAATGAAGATAATAGAAACAATGAACGAGACCACGCTATTACTACTCTATTTTTAAACTGTGGTATGCGTTTATCGGAACTTGTAGGAATTAATATTAAAGATATCAATTTTGAAGAATGTCAAATGAATGTTATTGGTAAAGGTAATAAAGAAAGAACAATATATTTAAACAAAGCTTGTATAAAAGCTATAAATGATTACATAGCTGTAAGACCTAAAACAGGTGTAAAAAAAGACACTAAAGATTCGGAAAAAGCTTTATTTTTAAGTGAAAGACGTCAAAGAATTGGAAAACGTACTGTCCAAGAAATTATATATAAAGAATTACGTTTAGCTGGTATTGATTCAGCGAAATATTCTGTACATAAATTGCGTCATACTGCAGCCACTCTTATGTATCAATATGGAGGTGTCGATATTAGAGCCTTGCAAGAGCTTTTGGGACACGAAAGTATTTCTACTACTGAGATTTATACTCATGTAAGTAATGAACAGGTTAGAAATGCGGTTGAAAGAAACCCTTTGGCTGATTTGTAATTTTTCTGATTGGGGACGGTTCTTTTCGTGAAAAGAACCGTCCCCAATCAGAAAAATGTCCTATTATTTTTCTTCTCCACCAAACTTACAATAATAAGTTCTTAATTCTGGATATAATTCACTAACTCTAATAATATTTCCATTAGAATCTTCAACTGTAAGTCTTGGAAATGTCATAAGCATTTTTTCATTATTAAAAAATTTATTAATTATTTTAACAGGTAATTCATTACTATAAATATCCTCGTAAGCTTCATCTATATAAGCCTGATTTTTCACCTCTATTCCCTTCTCTTTTACAGTTCTAATTGTGAAAAATGACAAAGCAAATGCAGTTGATACACAATCAACAAACATAAATATTGTGCACAATACAACAAATATTTGTAATAAGTTTGTTGAGATTTTACTTTTTATATAATTTATTAACCTGTCTACTTTTGGATTTACAGATATCATTAAATATAATCCTAAAAAGCCCCAAAAGATGGAATATAATAAGCAGATTCTGCCATTTATATTAAATGGCATTTTAGAATAATCCCACCATTTTAGATGTAAAATCATTTCCCCTATCAAACTCACTAAATATTCGGTAATAGAACCAACTATACATCCACCAACAAACAGAGTATTGTAATTTTTTTTGAAGTATTGCAAAAATAAAATCATTATAATTGCTCCAATACCATATATTGCACAAAATGGTCCGTAAAGGAAGCTTTGTCTGCTTTCAAGTGTTCCATATTTTGCTATCCCGAATAATGTTTCTACAATAAAACCTATTACACTGTATATTATAAAATAAGCAAATAATCTCCAAGAAGTAATTCCCAGTATTTTAATATGTTTCTTTTCATTTATTGTTTCATTTTTTTGTTCAATTTCTTCTTTTTCTAAAACTTGTTCCATATACTATCCCCTATTACAAATTAAATTAGTTTTTTTAGTTCTTTTGTTAATTCTCTATAAAAATCGATTGCTCCTTTATATGTGTTTATATCTTCTAAATCTACATCCACCATTTTTAGTAATTCAACTGTTTTTTTTGTGCATCCTTGTTTTAGCATATCTATATATTTTTCCACATACCCTTCTTTTCCGGCTAATATATTTGTTGCTATAATTATTGCCGCAGATACTCCTGTTGCGTATTTATAGACATAAAACGGTGTATAGAAATGTGGTATATATGCCCACTCATATCTTGCATTTTTATCAATAATACAATCCTTGCCTGTATATTCTACTTTTAATCTATAGTAAACATCTGAAATGTCTTCAGCCGATAAAGTTTCTCCTTTTTCAACTTTAAAATGAATCTCTTTTTCGAATTCTGCAAACATAGTTTGTGTAAAAAGTGTTGACCTTATCATATCAATTAATTCATATATTAATTCTGCTTTTTTCCTACTATCTTTTTCTTCTTTAATTTGATATTTAGCTAATAAAATTTCATTGGTTGTTGACGCTATTTCTGCTATCATAGTCGTATAATTAGCATCGATAACATTTTGATTATCGCTAGCATAGCACGAATGCATTGCGTGTCCAAACTCATGAGCAATTGCACTCACATCTCTTTTTTGATTTATATAGTTGCACAATACATATGGATGTACTCCGTATACACTCGCATTATATGCGCCATTGTATTTATTTTCAGATGGATATAAATCCAACCAACCATTATCAAAAGCAAATTTTATTCTATTTGTGTATTCTTCTCCCATTACACTTAACGCATTTAAAACTTGTTCTTTTGCCTCTTCGAAACTTATATTATCTTTTTCTCTTTCAAATGGGTTTAAAAACATATCGTAAATATGAAATTCCTCTTTTTTTAATAGCTTCTTTTTCAATGATGTAAATTGATGGTTAGCATTTAAATTTTGATTTACTGCTTCAACTAAATTATTATATACATCTAAGTTTGAATCATCTTTAAATACTTCCATTTCTAAAGCAGAAGAATATTTGCGAAGTCTTGCAGTAATAACATTTTCTCTTACTTTGCTTAAGTACAATTCCGATATCGTTCCACAAAACTCCTTATATTTTTCTCTATACATATTAAATGCTTTTTTTCTTATATCCTCATCTTGATTTTTCATAAATTCTGTATAATTACTATCTGTTAGCTCTACTTTTTTCCCATCTTTCAATTCTATAATTCCAAATTTGAATTCTGTATTTGTTAGTATTTCAAATGCATTTTTGCTACTATTAAATACCTCAGAATAGTTTGCTAAAATATTTTCTTCTTCTTTTGATAATATATGAGGTTTATTTTCAATTATTTCTTTTATTAATCTTTCATATCGTTTAAGTTCATTATTTTCATCTAAATATTTTAGTAATAAATCTGTATCAATATCAGTTATTTCAGGTGTTATAAAAGATGTAGTCATCTCAAATTCTGTTCCTATTCCCTCACATCTTTTAAACAATTTTATATTTTCACTATTTGCCATATCTAAATGAAATTTTAGCATTCCATATGCATATATTTTTTCATAATATTCTAATGCCTTTTCATAATTTCTATAACATTGATAGATGTTTTCTGAACTATTAAATAATTTTCCTTGGTATGTTTTTATTTCATTTAACATTTTATTTAATTTTTCTATTTCTTTCTCAAATTCTTCTTTTGTTTTGAATATATCTGTTAAATTCCAAGTATATTTTTCTTCCATTTTGTCTTTTTCCTTTCTTTGTTCATTTGGGACCATTAGGGTCGGTTCTTTTTGGTCCCAATTTAATGTTTTTCAAATTCTATCACAATATACAAATTTTCGCAACCAAAAGATACCTACAAAATTTTACAAATTTCACGCAAAAATTTTGTCATAAATTCATATTATATACAAAGATATTTTTTAGAAAGGAGGCTATGATGGATTTTGGAAGTTAAAGGTAAAAAAATTGGATTTGTACTTACAGGCTCATTCTGTACTTTTAGTAAAACAATTCCTAAAATGAAAGAATTAAAAAAAGCTGGGGCTGATATTATCCCTATTATGTCTTATAATAGTTATGAACTTGATACTAAATTTGGCAAAGCTAAAGAATTTATTGATGAAATAAAAAAAATCTCCGAAAAAGACATTATTCATACCATTCAAGATGCCGAACCCATTGGTCCTAAGCATTTAACTGATATTATGATAGTTGCACCAGCAAGCGGAAATACTATGTCTAAACTTGCCTGTGATATTATAGATACTCCGGCCTTAATGGCTGTGAAGTCGCACTTAAGAAATAATTTGCCAGTAGTTATTGCACCTTCTACAAATAATGGTCTTGGTGCTAATTTGGTAAGCATTGGTAGTCTTATTAATCGTAAAAATTATTATTTTGTTCCTTTTAAACAGGATAATCCTATTACTAAACCTAGGTCTATTGTTTTTGACCCAGAGTATATTGTAAAAACTGTAGAGGCAGCATTAGATGGAGAGCAGATTGAGCCAATACTTTTGTGATTTTTCTGATTGGGGACGGTTCTTTTCGCGAAAAGGAACCGTCCCCGATCAGAAATTTTCACCTCTTTTTATCGTTATACGATATTTTCTGGTGAAAATCTATGGTATATTTTATTTTTATTTGTACATAATTAATTTAGGTGGTGATTATTATGACAAGCAAAGAGCTATTATATGTTGAGGATGCTATTTCACATGAAAATTTTATGAAGAATAATAGTAATAAAACATCAACTAAATTATTAGATGTTAACCTTTCTTCTTATGTGAAAGAACTCGAAAATAAGCATGCTGAATTATCTAATAAGTTTTTAAATTTATTATAAAGGAGAGATTGTTATGGAAGATAAAGAATTAATGGAAGATGAATTGTTAGTTATTAAAGGTGTTTGTGATTTGTATCTTCACGGTGCATTAGAGTCTACTACAACTGAGGTTCATACTGCTTTTAAAGATGCTTTAAATACTTCTTTGGATATTCAAAATAAAATTTATAATTTGATGGCTGAAAAAGGTTGGTATAAGACTGATGTGGCTGAACAGAATAAAATTGATGCTGCTAAGGTTAAATTCCAGAATCAATAAAAGCAAGGTTTAAATTAAACCTTGCTTTTATTGATTCTCTACAGTTAAACTACGATAAGCTGCTGCTTTATTATAGTTTTCCATTACCTCTCTGTCATCTAAAGCCTTGTTATATATTCTCGCAGAATAAATTTTTCCATTAAAAAAATTTGTATAATTCCACCAAGTCACTTTGCCAATTTGGTAATACTTTATATTTTCAATTTCATTATTCTTAAAATTTTCCCAATAAGATCTATCTAGCTTTGCTTCTTTAACCAATTTTCCATTAAAATAGACCTTGTACAAACAGTCATTATGATTATATGTAACTGTATACATACTATCTTTACCTAATTCAACATTACACTCAACCTTTAAATTGTGTTTACCTCCATCGCTTTCCCATATATCACTATTTCCACAACTTGAATACCCAAAATTTACATTAATGCTATTTTTTAATGTGCTATACATTCTAATACATAGTCCTCCATTATCACTCCTTGCATTATATGCTCCCAATAATGGAACAAAATAGCTTTCTTCTGCTTTTCCATATTCATTAATATTTCCGAAGAATTCAAAAGTTATTTCATCTTTAACATCTAGATTTCCATCAATAGTAATATAATCATTTTTACCATCAAAAACTAGAGCATTTTCCTTATATCCTCCCTGTTCGTCCTTATCGTCAAATCCATATAACTTTATACCATTTCCCCAAGAATTAATATCAGACATATTTAAAAAATCCACATTGAAAACAAGCCCATCGGTTACTGCTAATCCATTTTCATATGATAACTCCACATAATTGTTTTCCATTTTGTTCACTTCTCCTGTTGTATAATTTACAATCCATACATTGTTTGTCTTTCCAAAGTTTGCTATTTCTGTACCTTTTGATATTAAATACCAACCGGTTCCGTATGTTTTTTGTTTTTCATTCTCAACAATTATATCCCACTTGTTTCCATTTTCAATAGTTTTGTCATATAACGGTTTTCCAATAAAATATTTGTTATTTAATGCTCTTTCCATATTAGCAAGTGAAATATCAAGTTGAATTGCTTCTTTTTCATTTGATATTTCAGTCATTTGTTTTGCTAATTTCGTTTTTGTTAATATCCCATTTTCCCCACTAATCATAGAAATACTAACCCCGTGCCAAAATAATCAAAACTATTATTGTAACTACCAAAGCAATCAAAGTAATACCATTATCATTATTTTTCATCATACTTTCCCTCACTTTTCATTTGTCATTATAAATTTAAAAATATTATAGTTAAATTATAACTAAACGTCAATAGTTATCTCATAACTTTTTTATAATAATATTGAGGTGAGAATATGTTAAGAATAAAAGATATTAGAGAAGACAGAGAAATGAAGCAAAAAGACGTTGCAGAATTTCTAAATATATCTCAAACAAACTATAGCAAATACGAACTGGGCAAAATTAATATTCCAATTGAAACATTAAAGAAAATGTCAATATTATTTGATACAAGCGTTGATTACCTATTAGGATTAACAAATGAAGTTAAACCTTATCCAAGAGCAAAATAAAAAAATAAAGCTAGATAAATACGAAAAATATCTAGCTCTATTTTTTATATAAATCCTATTCAGCTGCTCTTCTAAACAACTCAACAAATTCTTCTTTTGAAACCTCTCTAGGATTTCCTGGTTTGCAAGGATCTTGCATAGCTTTTTCAGCAAGCATTTCAAAATCTTCTGCTTTTGCACCATAATCAGTAATTTTTTGAGTTACACCAACTGATTTAGATAATTCAGAAATCATCCATACAAATGTATTTATAACATCTTGGTCATTTAGGTGAGCTGCATCTGGTCTACCAATTTCGCATAAAATTTCTCTAAATCTTTGAGCTGTTTCTGGATTTTCTCCATTAAATCTCATAACTGTTGGTAATAGCATTGCATTTGCAATTCCGTGAGGTGTGTCATATACAGCACCTAATTGGTGAGCCATTGAGTGAACAATTCCTAGTCCAACGTTTGAAAATCCCATTCCTGCTATATATTGAGCATATCCCATTTTTTCAATTGCTTCTGGATCTTTATCATTTACCGCTTTGCTCAAATTTTCAAATATTAATTTTATGGCCTTCATATGGAACATATCTGACATTAAATTGTGTGCTTTTGTAATATACCCTTCAACTGCATGTGTTAATGCATCTAATCCTGTTGCAGCAGCTAAGCCTTTTGGCATTGATGCCATAAGTTCTGTATCTACAATAGCAATTATTGGAATATCATGTGGGTCTACACATACCATTTTTATTTTTCTTTCTTCATCTGTTATTACATAGTTGATTGTAACTTCTGCTGCAGTTCCAGCAGTTGTTGGCATTGCAATAACTGGCATACCTTTGTTAACTGTATTTGATAATCCATTTAATGATCTAATATCACTTCTGTCTGGATTTGTCATTACTATTGATATTCCTTTTGCAGTATCCATACTTGAACCACCACCAACAGCAACTATTAAGTCAGCTCCTGATTGTTTGCAAGCTTCTACTCCATCTAATACATTTTTTATTGTAGGATTTGGTTTTATTTCTGAATATAATGTATATTCTATATTAGCTTTTTTTAGCTCTTCTTCAACTTTTGCAGCTACTCCTGCTTCTACTAAAGATTTATCAGATACTAAAAATACTTTTTTAAATCCTCTCTTTGTAATTTCTTCTGCAAGTACTTCTCTTGCGCCATTTCCAAAATATGATGTTTCATTTAAAACAAATTTTGTTGTTGACATTTTTATTTCTCCTTTCGTATTTTTGTGATTTGTATTTTACAGTTATCATTATAGCATATTGAAATAAAATTACAAGATTTTTTTATAAATTACAAAAAATACCCAACAGGCCTCAGTTTAGAACCTATTGAGTATAATATATTATTTTTCTTTTCGAATTTTAGCTACAAAAAATCCCTCAAATAATTCGTTTGGAGCAACTACTGCTACATCTTTTAACTTACTTGGTAAACATTCAATCTCACCACTTAAATAAACTGGCACAAGACTTGCTTTAAATTCTTTTAAAACTTTTTCTATAACCTCTTCATTTTCTTTTACCAAAATAGAACACGTAGAATAAACCATCTCTCCTCCTGGTTTTAAAATTTTTAAGGCTTTTCTTAGTAATCTTTCCTGTGTCTTTTTAGATTTTTGGACCAAATCCAAAGTAAAGTTACTCTTAAAAACATTATCTGTTCCACTTCCACTGCAAGGTGCGTCAAGTAAAATTTTATCAAAAGAAAAGAAATCGCTCAAATTTCCAGCATCTTCTAGCATTACATTTACCATACTAGCTTCCTGCTTTTCTAAATTATATTTAAGCTTTTCTCCTCTTATTTTATTTCTCTCGCAAGCAGTAATATATGCTTTATTTCCAGACAAAGCTGCCATCTCGGTTGTTTTTCCTCCGAGGTGCTGCAGCCATATCTAGTATATTTTCTTGTGGTTTCGGATTTAATACTAATGGTGGTAACATTGATGACAAACTTTGTAAATAAATTTTCCCCTGCTTATATATTTCTAATTCTTTAATTCTATCTTCTTTTACATTTTCTATTATAAAAGCATCCTTATACCAATTTACAGTCCTAAAACTTATATTTTTAGCTTCTAAAACCGTTTTAATTTCAGCAGTATTGGATTTTATTGTGTTTACTCTTAAAGTTACTTTTTTAGGCTTTATCAAATTACAAATTGTATTCTCCTCAATTTCTTTGCCATATTGCTCTACTAGAAGTTTTTCAAAAAATTCTGGTACAACTTTTCCCATCAATGTTTCACCTCCTACATTTAAGCTAAAAGTGCTTTTTCTTTTAACATTTCACAAATTAAATCTGCCGCTTTTTCTACACCTAAACTATCACTATTTATACAAATATCATAGTTTTCTGGATTGTTCCAATCTTTTTCTGTATAATATTTATAATGATTTGCTCTTAATTTATTTATTCTATTTATTTCTTTTTCAGCTTTATTTTTATCTAATCCATAAATATTAGTTGTTCTTTTTATTTTATTTTCCATATTGCTGTAAACAAATACTTTAAATACATTTTTGTTTTCTTTTAATATAAAGTCTGCACATCTACCAACTATTACACAAGAATTTTCGCTTGTAACTTTTTTAATTAATTCGGATTCTTTTATAAATAATTCATCCGAATTGCTTAATCCTGAATAATAACCATTATTTAGAGTTTCTAAAGCTCCTCTTTTTTGTTCATTGTTTTCAATATACTCTGAAGAAAGTCCTGTTTCTTCTGCTAGTTTTGAAACAAACTCTTTATCATATAATTTAATTCCAAGTTTTTCTGCAACTAATTTTCCAATATATCTTCCACCTGAACCATATTCTCTTGAAAGTGTTATTATAATTTGATTTTCCAAATTTGCAGTAACGTTGATTTCTTCTTTTTCTGTTTTAGTCTCTGTTCCATTAGCTTTTAGATGTTTTACTTCTCTAATCAATAAAATTGCAGCTAATATAAATGCTATTCCATCTGCTACAGGTCCTGCATATAAAACGCCCATTAAACCAAATATATGACTTAAAATTATCATAGATGGTATTAATATAACAATTTGTCTTGAAAGTGATAATATTGCACTTTTAGTGCTTTTTCCAATTGCTTGGAAGAATATTCCTGATGGTATTTGTATGCCATTGAATATACATAAAAATAGATATGTTCTAAACGCTAAACACGCAAATTCCATATAATTTTCGTCTCCACTACCAAATATTGCTATTAATTTATCTGGTATTGTTTGGAATAATATGAATGCTATTGTACTTATTACTAAACTTGAACCTAACACTATTTTTAGAGCCTGTTTTACTCTATCATATTTTTTAGCTCCATAATTATATCCAAATATTGGTTGACTTCCTGCTGCAATACCTATTATTATACTATTTAGTATTTGGCTTATTTTCATAACTATTCCAAGTACTGTAATTGGTATTTCAGCACCAAACTTGCTCTCTGCCCCTGCTTTTCCAAGTAGGTTGTTTTCTGCTGTCATAACACATACTATACTCATCTGTGTTATAAAACTGCTTATTCCTAATGCAGATACTTTTTTACATACATTTGGTCTTAATTTTATACTATCTCTATCTAATTTTATAGATTTAAATCTTTTAATATATGCTACATTTAATACAAATGTTAAAATTTGACTTATAACTGTTGCAATTGCTGCACCTGCAACTCCTTTATGAAATACAAATATAAATATTGGGTCTAATATTGTATTTAAAATTGCTCCTGCAAGCATTGATGTCATTGAATATTTTGGACTTCCATCTGCTCTTATTATTGAGTTTAATGTTGTTCCTATCATTGAGAATGGAAATCCTATTGCAATTATTCTTCCATATACCATTGCATAGTCTCTTAAGTTATCTGTACATCCAAATACTTTTAAAAATACTGGTAAAAATATTAATGTTACTGCGCAAAATATTACTGATGTAATTACACATAATGTAACTCCATTTCCTATACCGATTTTTGCTTCATCTTTTTTCTTTTCACCTAGTTTTAAGCTTAAATAAGCTGATGCTCCATCTCCAAACATTAGTGAAAATGCTAGTCCTATCATTACTAATGGGAATACTACATTTGTTGCTCCATTTCCTAAATATCCTACTCCTTGACCTATGAATATTTGGTCTACTATGTTGTATAGCGAATTTACAAGTAGAGATATTATGCACGGAATAGAGAATTTTTTGATTAGTTTGCTTATTTTTTCTTTTCCTAATATGTTTTCTTCTTGTTCCATTTTTTCTCTCCTTCTTTCTTTATGTTTTGCCGTAATAGTACGTGTTCTAGGTTAAGTGAACCTTAATATTATACTTTTTTTGAGCAGATTTGTCAAATAAATTTTCGTATTTTTTCTAAAAATTTTTGCAAGAAAAAGATATAATCACACCTATTTCGGGGTGCAATTATATCTTGATTTTTAATCTGTCATTTCTATTTTCATAAGTCTCCTATCGTGCCACTCTAGAGTATTTTGAATTCCATTTATTCGTAAGTCTGTTTCTTCAAATTTGTCTTTATTCACTTCGCCTAAATCAAACAAAGCCATTATTTTGTCTGTAAGTTCATATTCCATTTTTGCCGTATTTTTCCTTAAACGAACTATTTCTTTTGAATTTTTATCGATTTTTTCTGTAAGTTCTTGCTTCATTTTTTCCATGTTTTGTCCTAAGCAAACAATTTCTTTTGAATTTTTATCGATTTTCTCTGTAAGCTCTTTTTCCATTCTTTCCATATTTTGCCCCAAACAAACAATTTCCTTTGAATTTTTATCGATTTTCTCTGTAAGCTCTTTTTCCATTCTTAACATATCCTGTCTTAGATTTACTAATTCTTTTGAATGTTCTCCCAACATTTTTGAATGGCTTTCTAATATTTCTGAATGGCTCGCTAATATTTCTGAATGTTTTTCTAACACATTATTTATTGTTTTTATATTTTCAGACATTTCGATTAAAAGACTATCTCTTTGTTCCTCAGTCATAGTTATCTCCTCCTTTCATATTTTATTTTTCAAATTTTCATTTATAAAAAAATTCATAGAGATGATAAAAATAATTTTTGAAACAAATTTTTCTCAAATAAATTAATTGAATAAATAAAATTCGAAATTATAGTTCATATTATATGTCAAAATCTGATATTTTGTCAATCATTTTTCATCGCAAAATTCGACATTTTTCGCTATAATAATTACGTATAAAATCACTTTACTCAATTAACTCGCTATTTCCTGTTAAATAATCTATTTTTATATTTGGCTGAACATTAAATGCATACACATTAAATTTAACTTTTTCCCCTTTATCTTCAACAGATTCTGCTTCCATTTGTACCCCATTTGCCACTAAATTATTTTCCTTAAAAATTGGTGTTACTCTATAAAGTACGTGTCCATTTTCTTGCTTTACATATTCTGCAACTTGATTTTCGAAAGGAAGCATTCCATCTACATTAAGGTACCTTGTTCCTGTTATCAAATTCTGTTTATTTGCATTTTCTGCTGTAAGTTGGTATCCTATCAAATGACATCTATTATACAGATATTTTCCTTCTACACAGTCATATTTTACTGTATGCCACCCAGTAGGTTTTACTTTGCTTATTTCTCCTCTAGCTTCTGTTGGCATAGTCTCTTTTGAGACATTTGCATAAGCTACTCCACATCTTCCTAAACTATCTAATTCGCTATATTTCTCAAAACTGTTACTATTAAAATCTTCTTCTGGAAAATTTGGCTCATTATTATTAATAATTACATAAGGCGTTTTCCCATCAAATTCTGGAATATCGTCTAAATTAAATGATTTTTGTATACTTTCCGATACCTGGACATTCTGATTACCATCTACATCCGTTCCGTATTTATTTTCATAATATCCTATAAAAATTATAAGTATTAGTGTAATTATAGAAATCACTAAATTATATTTGCTTTTGTAACCTTTTTTTCTCATCTTTTTGTACTCCTAAAAAATTTAAAATGATTATATCATTCTAAATTTTATATGTAAACATTTTTCACTTGATTTTTCTTTAAAAATATTTTATAATTTATTCATATTCTCAATTCCTTGAATCGAAAGGATGTGTATTAATTATGAATTTGTCAGAATTTTTAGAAAAGAAATTATCAGATTCCAATAAAACAAATAACCTTGTTTCAGACTTTATTAAAGATCTTCAAAATCATTTAGAAAATGCTGAATTAAATATTGAAAATGGCTCAAAATTCGTAGTTACAGATATTAATGGTGATATAGTTTCTCTAGTAAATATAGAAAATGGAGACGAACTAAAAACCTCTAATTTTAGAAAAGATGATTTGATTAACCTTGATTTAGGTTCAAATGTTATTTTTAAGGACAATAGATTTTCACTAACAAACGAAAAATTTGAAATTACTAATTTAAATGCCAAATCAAAACTTGATGATTTATTCTTTAATATTGATGAAGAAGAAGGTTCTTTGTTTTCTGTAAAAAAAATAGATGACGATAAAATCTATTTGACAAATATTCAGGAAGGTGGCTATTTTAGTATATCTAAAGATAAATATCCTGATTTTAATGTTGGTGATACACTAAAAAAAGAACACGGAAAATATATTTTAGAGCAATAATATAAAAAACAGGTTAAATCAAAATTAACCTGTTTTATTTATTAAAATTCTTGTATATTATTTTCTATATTTTCTTCTGTCACATTTTCTTCTTGGATTGGCATAGATATTTCTGAATCAAAAGAAAATACTTTTCTTTCTGCTCGTGCCTTTTCCTCAAATTTCTTTTCAAATTCAGCTTTTGTTGAATTTAAAGATTCTTGCATAGCATAAAACATTTTTTCAACATCTTCTTTTGTGAAATCATAAGCGTTACTTCTTGCCATTGGTTCTAATATTTGAATGTCGTGCATTACATTATTTACCCTTTTTCCTGCAAATTCCATAAATTTCTTTCTTTTTTCTTCGTTTACTTCCATTTTAAGTTCTCCCTTCAATTAATAAAATGTAATTACATTTTTAATTTATATCACAAAAGATAGGAAAAATCAAACATATTTTGTTTTTTTTGTTATATCAACTCTAATTTTCCCTTACAAGCTCCGCACCTATAATCTCTTATAAAATTTTTCTTCAATCTTTGTCTATAAAATACAATTCCACATTTCTTACATCTTATCTTATACTTATATTCAACCTCATCACTTTTATCAAATACAATATTGCTTTTCTCGTAATCTTTTTCTTTATTTCCTAATCTTTGTATCTCATATCCTAATTTCTCATTAATAAGTTCGGCATACTTTTTAAATTCTTTTCCGTGATTATTACAATATGGTAAACAGTGAATTAACTCGTGCATTATAGTATTTCTTATAATATCATCATTTAGCTCTAAAACCCACTTGCTTATTTCTATATTATGTTTCATAAACACATCATATATCTTAATTCTTTTATGATTTCTATATTCTATATGGTAATATGTGCTTAAAGGTTCTGATTGTTTACAACATCCATATCTTTTCGCTTTTCTTTTAGCCAAACTGATGGTAATTTCTCCGATTTTTTTGCTATCTTCCATATTAATACCTATAGATTTTAATTCTTTTATGCATTCGTTATATAATTTTGTTAATTTTTCATCCATTTATTGTTCCTCTGCTAATATTTTTTCTTTTTGCCTCATAACCGCATTATATCCATTTTCCACTGTTTTTTCTATTTCGTCCATAGAAAGTAAACTTGTATCCGGATTATAAATTTCTATTGATATATCTGATAAATCTCTTGATTTTTGCACAGAAGGATTTGAAAATATATCTAAAGCTCTTATTAATACTCCTTCTAGACTTTTACTTGGTGAATATTTATTCAAATCAAAACTTATTGCTATTGTTTTTGTAGCACCCATATCTTTCAACACTTGCACAGGTAAATTATCTGCAGTACCCCCGTCTATGAAATTGTATTCCTTATAGTTTGATGTTGTAAATATTGCCGGGAATGCCATACTAGAACGTACAGCTTTACCTATATTTATATCTGTTATATAGTTAATGTTCTCGTTTTTATTTTTTATTTCATTGGATATAAATATACATTCTTTCATCGAAATCGTATCTACTGTTGCAATAGCAAGTTGTCTCTCATTAAAATCTGTAATTATGTTTTTTTCTTTTTCTCTAGCTACTTCATTTATAAAATTTTCGACTAATTTTCCGTCAATTATTCCCTCTACTCTTGTTTCTTTATGCAAAAGAAAGTTTATTGCCATTTGGCATAGTACTTTTTTTCTTATTTTTAGAATTTTCTTGTATTTTTCTTTGCATATTTGTTTAATTTCTTCTGGCGTGTATCCCATTGCATAAAGTGCCGCTATTGCACTTCCAGTGCTTGTTCCAGATATGTATTTTATTTGTATTCCTAGTTCTTCTAGAGCTTTTAATGCTCCTATGTGTGCAAAGCCTTGTAGGCCTCCTCCTGCTAGTGATATTCCGAATTCTGTATTTTTCATTTTTAATAAATTCTCCTCTTGTAAATAATTTGAGGTTTCTAATTTTTTTATTAGAAACCTCTTTATTATAACATATAAAATTTTAATATTCTACTATTTTTTCACCTTAAGCATTCTCAAAGCATTAATTATAGCAATTATAGAAACTCCAACATCTGCAAAAACTGCTTCCCACATAGTAGAAAGACCAATTGCAGTAAGAATTAAAACTAAAACTTTAACAAAAATTGCAAAAACAATATTCTCTTTAACAATCTTCATCGTCTTTCTAGATAAGCTTATAGCATCTGCAATCTTAGATGGTTCATCTGTCATAATAACAACATCAGCAGCTTCAATTGCAGCATCAGAACCTAATGCTCCCATTGCAATTCCTATGTCTGACATTGCAAGAACAGGACTATCATTTATTCCATCTCCTACAAATATAAGTTTACCTTTTTCTGTTTTTTCTTGCATTAATTTTTCTACCTTCTCAACTTTTCCATCTGGTAACAATTCTGTATAAACTTCGTCTAACCTAAGTTTTTCTCCAACATCTTCACCAACTGTTTTCTTGTCACCTGTAAGCATAACTGTTTTCTTTACTCCTAAATTTTTCAAATTCTTAACTAAACCTTTAGAGTCCTCTTTTATTTCATCTGAGATTATAATTAATCCTTTATATTCATTGTTTATTGCAATATACAATATTGTTCCAATATCCTCGCTTTTTGTATATTGAATTTTATTTTCTTCCATTAGTTTTTCATTACCAATTAATACATTTTTGTCATCTACTGTAACACTTATTCCGTGTCCAGAAATTTCTTTTATATTTTTTATTCTATTTGTATCTATTTCCTTTTTATATGCATTTTTTATTGATTTTGCGATAGGATGATTCGAATAGTTTTCTGCATAAGCTGCAATTTCAAGTAATTTGTCTTTACTTATATTATTTGTTTCAATTTTTTGAACTTCAAACACGCCTTTAGTTAAAGTTCCAGTTTTATCAAATACAGCAATTTCAGTTGATGCTAGTGCTTCTAAATAGTTACTTCCTTTTATTAATATTCCCATTTTAGATGCTCCACCAATTCCTCCGAAAAAGCTTAATGGTATTGATATAACCAATGCACAAGGACATGATACAACTAAAAATGATAATGCTCTATAAATCCATTCTGTAAATGATGTTCCTTTAAATATAAATGGTGGCACAATTGCAAGTATTACTGCTATAATTACAACTGTTGGTGTGTAATATTTAGCAAATTTAGTAATAAAGTTTTCGGATTTTGATTTTTTGCTACTTGCATTTTCAACTAAATCTAAAATTTTACTTACAGTTGATTCTCCATATTCTTTTGATACTTTTACCAAAATCTTTCCACTTTCATTTATAGACCCGCTTAATACCTCATCATTTTCCTTTGCTTCAACTGGTACAGATTCTCCTGTTAAAGCTTTAGTATCAAGCATTGTTGTTCCTTCTATAATTGTTCCATCTAATGGTATTTTTTCACCTGGTTTTACAACAATTATTTCTCCAATTTTTACCTCGTCTGGGTCTACTTTTTCTTCTTTTCCATCTCTTAAAACATTTGCATAATCTGGCCTTATGTCCATTAAGCTTGATATTGATTTTCTTGATTTATCAACAGCATAGCTTTGAAATAATTCACCAATTTGATAAAATAGCATTACTGCAACTGCTTCTGGGAATTCACCAACTCCAAATGCACCTAATGTTGCAACAGCCATTAGAAAATTCTCATCAAATACCTTTCCTCTAAAGATATTTCTTACAGCTTTTTTTAAAATACTTAATCCAACTATTAAATAACTTGTTATAAATAATGCATCTTTTATCAATTCATTTTCAAAATTTCCTACTATTGCAACTATATATATAATTAATGCTATTAGTATTTTTATTGCTCTTTTTTTCATATTTTAGTTCCTCCTTTGCTTTTGACAATATAAAGTTTGAAAAATAATTTATTAAAACTATTTTTCAAACTTTCTTTTTATACTTCTTCTATTGTACAATCTGGTTCTTCTCTTTTTACTACTTTCTGAACTTTTTTCATAACTTCTTCTTTATTTTCTTCTTCACATTCTATAACTAATTTTTCTGTCATAAAGCTTATAGTTGCTTCATCTACTCCATCTATTTTTTGTATCGCTCTTTCTAATTCTGCTGCACAGTTTGCACAATCTAATCCTTTTATTTTAAACTTATATTTCATTTTCTTTGCCTCCATTTTTTATCTTCTATGCTCGATATGTTCCATACCTACCTCAAAAACTTCTTTTACGTGCTCATCATCTAATGTATAAAATACTTCTTTTCCTACCTTTCTGCATTTTACTATTCCAGAACGTCTTAATGTTCCTAATTGATGTGATATTGATGATTTGCTCATATTTAATACATTTGCTATGTCACATACGCACATTTCGTTTTTATCTAGTGCATATAGTATTTTTGTTCTTGTTGTGTCTCCTAATATCTTAAAAAATTCTGCTAATTTGTTTAGCATATCTTCATCTGCCATTTGCTTTATTGTGTTTTCTACAACATCTTGATGTATTACATTACAGTCACATACAAACTCATTCTTTGCCATTTGTGCCCCCTTTCGATATTATAATTCTTTTGCTACAGTTGAATATTTATTCAACTTTCTATATTATATTCATAATATTTTTTATTGTCAATATTTTTTCACAAAATTTTCACAAAAAATATTTAATTTTGCCTTGACTACTATTTAAATAGCACGTTATAATATTTATTATAACATAAGAAAGAAAGGTGACTAAAAATATGAAAATACTAAAAAATTTTTTAAAGAACAATGATTCTAAACCTACTCCATTGCAAAAAACTGTAGAAACTGTCCAATCTGTAATAGAAGAAACTGATTCTGAAAAAGAAATTGCAAGGAAAAAGGCTATTGATGTTGCGTTAAAAGAAATTCAGGAAAATAAAGATATGCCTGCCGGAAAATTTATGCAAATGTTACAAGAAAAAACATCCTTAACAGATGAGGATTTAGTAACAATTATAACCCAACTTCCTGATGTAAAATCAGAAAAAGCAACAATTGCAGCTGTGCAATCTACTTCCCTATCTCCAGAAAATATAACATCTATTGTAAAAGAAGCAGATATAAGTTTAGATACTGCCGAAAAAATTGTAAATGAAATAGATAATGAAGCAATTCAAAAAGAGCAACAAGCTATAATTGCTGCTGAACGCGAACAACAAATATTATCCAAACTTTCAGAAATCCACAAAAAATGTGATTCAATTGAAGACCCTAAACTAGTTGAGTTCATTGAAAAACTGGATATAAAGGATTACACAACCGACATAAATAAAAAACTAATGGCCATAATTTCTAAAAGAACAGCTTTAGATTGTATGAAATTTGGTGGTCCTCGTCTCCCTACTCTAACACGAATTCTCCCAGCAGAAGATATGTTTGAAGCAGATTTACCTTTTTTAGCATTTTCCGATTATAAAGCTTTAAAAGTTAAATTTGATGACGACAATAAAAAATATACAGAATTCACCGATTCTACTAAAAAATTAATACGTGCAAAAATTCTAGAAGAAATTGCTAAAAAAACAGCTGAAACTTACGATTCAACAGGAAACTTCTTCTTGCCTCAAACAGAGAAATTTAAGAAATTATCTAATGATGATATTCATCTCTTCGAAAAAACGGTTAAAACTTATAGCAAAGATTTTGATAAATCTGCAGGCAGAAGATTAAGAAGACAATTATCTGGTGAAGCTGCAACAGAATTACACGACCTAAATAGGATGCTTGAAAAAATGAATCCAGCTGCTAGAGATTTAGCTCTTCAGAAAATAGTAGCATTATTGCAAAACGATCTTCTTACTAATAAAAGCTCTAAAATGAATGATGAATTAAGTAATACTTTAGAAGAAATAGAATTAGCTATACGCAAATTGCCAGCTAAAAGCCAATTGCCCGCTGCCCAAACGATATTAGATACTCTTAATCAAAGAAATGAAGCTACACTATTATTAAAAAACGCTAAAAAATCAACAGCTCCATCTCATCAAGATGATGACGAAGAAAGATAAAAAACACCCTAAAATTGGGTGTCTTTTTTATTTTACAAATAAAATTGTTAAATATGCTACATATATAAATAAATATACAATACCATTAGATCTACTCATTTTATCTTTAGGTGGTATAAATGGAAATATTGCTAAAATTATTGATGATGCAATTAACACACTAAAATCAAAGTTATATGAGAAATTATACGTAATAGGTGTTATAAATGCAGAAACTCCAATTATAAGTAAAATATTAAAAATATTCGAACCTATAATATTTCCTATAGCTATATCGCTATTTCCTTTTACAGCTGCTGTAACACTCGTAACTAACTCTGGCAAACTTGTTCCTACTGCTAAAATAGTTAAACTAATTAATTTTTCACTCCAATTAAAGTATCTCGCTACATTTACAGCATTATCCACAACTAAGTCTCCGCCAAATTTCAAACTGAAAATTCCTAATAAGACAAAAACAATATTTTTTAAAATACTATTTTTCTTTTCTTCTGTTTGTATTTCAACAATTTCTTTTTTACTTTCTTTTCTTCCCATATATATTGTATATCCAATAAAAGCACAAAATAATACAAGTAATATTACAGCCTCTAGTCTTGATATTCCGCCTTGGCTATTGCAAAAATACATTAAAACAATTGTGACTAATAAGCACATAGGTATTTCATATAATCTTGTTTCTTTTTGAAATACAACAGGTTTTATTGTTGCAGAAAGTCCCAAAATAAGTAATAAGTTGCATAAATTGCTTCCAATAATGTTTCCTATTGCCATATCTGAATATCCATCTAAAGCTGATGTTATGCTTACAAATAGCTCTGGCATTGATGTTCCAATCGATACTATTGTAAGTCCTATTATAATTTCTGGAATATGAAATTTTTTTGCTATTCCACTAGAACCATCAACTAATACATCTGCTCCTACAATTAATAGTACAAATCCTATTATGATTAAAACTACTGATAAAAACATAAATAATATTGCCTCCCTTTAATTTTATATTTGACAAGGCAATATTATACTTTAACAAGAATTTTTTTGCAAGTTTTATCTTAACTTTTTTAAAGATTCGCTTTTTTCCAAAAAATATGTTAATATATTTAAGGAGGTATATATGAAAAATAAACGAAAACCAATTAAAACAACTAAACGCAATATTATTGATTACTGGATTCAATACATTGATGAATGTGGTATGAATTTTGACTGGGCAGAAGCTGATACTATATGTTGGAGATGCGGATGTGAAAGAAAATTACAACGTTGTCACATAATTCCAGATTCATTAGGTGGAAAAGATGAGCCTAGCAATTTTGTATTATTATGTGCTGAATGCCACCAAGAAGCTCCAAATGTTGAGGACAAGCAATTTATGTGGGATTGGATAAAATCATTTTATTCACCTTTTTATAATACATTCTGGCAAACAAGAGCCTTTGAGGAATATAAAAGAATTTATAAAAAGAGTTATTCTGATGAGCTTAAAGATCGTAATATTACAACAGATCATGCTCTTATTGAGTTTAGAAACCTAAAACATGGTAGAACATCATATCATTTCGGTCATCCTTTTGGTAATGTTGCAACAATTGCAGGAAATTATAAAATGATATTAGATGCTTTTGACCAAAAATATCCTAGTAGAAAATATAAAACAGATGAAGAAATAAAACTTGAAAAAGACTTTGAAAAATTAACATATGATATTTGTCTACTCGCTAAAAAATATAATTTTTCAGTTTGGGAAGGCGGTACTAAAAATCCATATTCACTTTCTATTAGTGCATTTCTTAATTCTAATTTAGTAGGTGTTTCTATACGTATGTTAAAAAATAGTCAATATAAAATGTGCCTTACAAATGAGTATAACCCTAATTATATTCCAAAGCCTGAATATTCAATCGACCTTGGAAATGATCATAAATTAATTTTGGATGAAATAGAAAATAAGCTAAAAGAGCTTTGCAGTTTATATGGTAATCCTAGTAATCCTTCTGAATATTTTTTGGTAAAACTTATTGCTAGAATAGTTTAATAAAAATGTGAAACATTTTTTGATGTTTTTTATCAATTTTGTTTCACATTTTTTATTTTGTCTATAAAATTAGAAAATATACATGAATACTTTGTAAGTTATTATGATTACTTACAGCCTTTTAATTTTTCTCTCTAATAATATTTTTACTACTAAAATACGTAACTACAAAATATCCACCATAAATAATAACAATAAACACTGCAGTCATAATAATAGAATTCAAATCAAAGCTTACTCCACTTGCCTTAAGTATATAATTACTAAACTTAATTCCAAAAATAGAGTGAATAATCGCAATCAAAAGTGGAAACATGAAAAATATTTCTATTTGTCTAAATAAAGCTTTGTTTAAATCTTTTTCATCAACGCCTATTTTTCTAAGCATTTCAAATCTAATAAAATTATCACTGGATTCAGAAAGTTCCTTTAATGCAAGTATTGCTGCACACGAAATTAAGAAAATAATTCCTAAGTATAATCCAATAAATGTAACAATCGCACCTAGCCCAACACTAGAATCTCTAATATCTGCTTTAGTATTTATAGTTAAATTCGTATTTTTATAATAATCTCTGTTTATTAAATCATTTACCATTTCTTCTATTTTATCTGTCTCTCCATTATAATCTGCAACTAAAAATTCAAATGTTTTTTTACTATTTACAAATGCACTATCTGGCAAAACAATAAATCCATCATTTATCTTATTACCTGCCATTTCATAAAATCCATCTACACATTTATCATATCTAGGTAAATATTCTTTACCATCTATAACTATTTTTGGATTTGTTTTTAGTGCGTCATTCTCCAAATTTACTGACATTTCATAATTTGCTACATATGCATATTGATTATCATCTAATGATATTTTTTTCAAGTTCAAACTTTTAACCAATTTATTATAATCACTTAATTTCATTAGTTCTACTTTGTGGTCATATATTAAAGAAGAATATTTTGACGAAGCATTTTCATAATAATCTCCTAATACGCTTTTTAAATTAACTTCATTATTTGTATATATAGCGTATTCTTCTATATTTTTGAAATATTTTTGATAATCAAAGTCTAATTTATCTAATATTTCTTTTATACTCATCTTTGAACCTTCAATTTGTTCATCAGTATAACCATAATCTTTTAAATCCTCATCTATGTCACATCTCTTGCTTAATTCCACATCTCTTGGTGCATAGCTTTCAAATGACCTATTTAAAGAATTTTTCATAGATAAAGCACTAGATAATACACATATTGTAATAAATAACATCAAACATATAACTGTCATTGAAAATACTGTTGTGTTTATTTTGCTGCTTATTTGCCTTACAGTAAAACTATTTAAACCTTTGTAATAAAACTTCTTATTACTTTTTACAATCTTTAAAATAAGTCCAGATAATGACCAGGAAATGAAAAATGTAGATATCGAACCAATTGCTATTATTGCTAACATCCTTTTATTAGTACTTAAAACTTCATTTATTCCTTCTGTTACAGCATAATAGCTATATCCAAGTGCACAAGCTGATACCATAAAAATTATTATACAAAGCCATGGATTTTTCAATTTAACCGCTTCTGACTTTCTGTTTCCATATATCAAATCAATAAGCTTACATTTACTAATATTAAAAGTGTTAAAAATCATAACAACCAAATACATAATACCAAAATAAATTAAAGTCTTAATACATGCACTTTCTGAAAATACAAACTTAAATTTAGTCATGTCTGCCTCAAACATATCAGCAACCACAACACTCATAAATTGTGATAAAACTGTTCCTGCAAGTAAACCGACTGTTAGTGATATTATACCAATAAATAAAGTTTCAAAAAACAAAATAAGTGATATTTTTCTCTTGCTCATTCCAAGAGTCATATAGACTCCAAATTCTTTTTTTCTTCTCTTCATTAAAAATCTACTAGCATAAATAATCAAAAACGCTAAAATAAATGATACAAATACACTAACTCCTGATAGAATTTGAGTCATAAGTTTCAAAATTTCTGAAGTTGATTTTGAAACAGTCATCATAGCTGTTTGGCTTCCTATAGAGTTAAATACATAAAATATTGCAACACCCAAAATAAGTGTGAAAAAATAGATGGCATAATCTTTCATACTTTTTTTGATGTTTTTTAGTGATAGTTTAAAGAGCATCATTTAAATCCCCACCTAATAATGTTACAACATCTATAATTTTATCAAAAAATTCTTTTCTTGTGTCTAGCCCTCTATGTATTTCATTAAAAATTCTGCCATCTTTGATAAATATAACGCGTGTTGCATAACTTGCTGTAAATGCATCATGTGTAACCATTAAGATTGTTGCCTTAATAATTTCATTTAAAAATCCAAATTTTTCAAGTAACATTTTGGATGATTTTGAGTCTAATGCTCCTGTTGGTTCATCTGCTAAAATTAATTTAGGATTTGTAACAATTGCTCTTGCACTTGCTACTCTTTGCTTTTGTCCTCCACTCATTTGGTATGGATATTTATTTAATACACTTTCTATATCTAGCTCTTTTGATACTTTTTTAATTCTTTGGTCAATTTCCTTTGAATTAGCATTTTGTATAGATAGTGCTAATGCTATATTCTCATATGCCGTTAATGTATCTAGTAAATTAAAGTCTTGGAATATAAATCCTAGTTCTTCTCTTCGAAATTTGTTTAAATCATTTCCTTTTAGTTTTGTTATATCTTCTCCTGCTACATAGATGTGACCTGATGTTACTTTGTCTATTGTAGATATGCAATTTAAAAGTGTTGTTTTTCCTGAGCCACTTGCCCCCATTATTGCGACAAATTCTCCTGTTTTTACCTCAAATGATATATTGTCAATCGCTTTTGTAAGGCTTGATTTGTTGCCGTAATATTTTTCGATTTTTTCAATTTTTAAAATACTTTCCATATTTTTTCCTTCCTTTCTTACCTTATTGTACGATATTTTTGAGGAGTTGTCGTTAGTTTAATATTACGGTATGTTACAGTTTTGTAAGGTATTAATCCATCTTACAAAAATCATTCTTTCCAAAAGTAATTACAACTCTAGTAAAACTCCCCGCTTCTGATTCGATTTCAATTCTATGTCCTAATTTTACACAAAGCTTCTTTGCAATATAAAGTCCCATTCCTGTGGACTTAGACTTTTCTCTTCCATTTTCACCAGTAAAACATTTATCAAAAACCTGTGGCAAATCATTTTTAGATATTCCAATGCCATTATCTTCAATAAAAAGTTTTACCGAATTTGTGTTCTCACAAACTTTAATTTTAATGTAAGAACCTATATTGTCTCTTTTATACTTAATAGAGTTGTTAATAATTTGATTTAATATAAATTCCAACCATTTACTATCTGTTAAAACCTTTTCATCACTTACATCTACAATTAAATCCACATTATTTTCAAGCAAATCATCCTTATTTTTCAAAGCTACATTTTTTATAATATCATTTAAACTAGTCTCTTTTATTATATAATCCTTTTCTGCATTTTCGCTTCTTACATAATACAAAATTTGGTCTATATAATTATCTAGTTTTCTAATTTGCTTTACATATTTACTATCTAATGAATTTTGGTGATTGTGATTTAAAAGGACAAGACTTGAAATTGGTATCTTAACTTCGTGTATCCATATTTCTACATATTCTTTAAAATCTGCTATACTTAAACTATATTCTTTTACATTTTCTATCATAGATTTGTTTATTTCATAAAGAGTTTGATAAAATATTTTTCCCTCATAAAAATTAGGCTGATTTATCATTTCTAATACTAGATATTTTTTATCTAAGCCTTCTACTGTTTGTACAAGATTATTATAAAACTTTTGTTTTCTTAAATAATCAATTGTAATAATAGCTGTATACATAACCCCAAATACAAAACTTATTGCAAGTATCAATGGTTTAGCCACCTTAAAAGCTTTTAAGAATAGTATTGTAACTATATAGCCTAAAATAAAAACTATTGTCTGTGGTAACTTATCAAACAAATATTCTTTTAATTTCATAATAATTTATACCCTTGTCCTTTTCTGGTTTCTATTACATCTTTTAATCCAAATGTCTCTAATTTAGTTCTTAACCTACTTATATTTACAGTTAATGCATTATCATTTATAAATTCGTTGTTATTCCATAAATCTGTCATTAAATCATCTCTTGTTACAATTTTACCTCTGTTTGCTAGCAAGTATGTAAACACTATCATTTCATTTTTGGTTAGTTTCAAATTTTTGTTTTCTTTGCTTAATGTTCCTTTTGATGGATTTACTAAAATATCATCATATTTTAAATCATCTATTGATTGTTCTAATCTTCTGAATATATTTTGAATTCTTAGTAGTAATATTGTTGGGTTATATGGCTTTGCTATATAGTCATCTGCTCCATATGATATTGATAGTGCTTCATCTATTTCTCCGCTTCTACTTGTTACCATTATTATTGGTACATTTGATTTTTTTCTAATTTCCTTTAGTAGGATTTCTCCATTAATTTTTGGTAGGTTTATATCTAATAAAATTAGATCTGCTTTTTCTTTTAATATGTTTTCTTTGCCATTTGTGAAATCTTTTAAAATTGTTGCTTCATAGCCTGAATTTTGAAGTAGTTTTTGAAGTTCTATACTTATTGTTGTTTCATCTTCTACTATTAGGATTTTTTTCATTTTGGTTATCTCCTTTCTTTTGATATGTATATTATAACATATATTTGAAGATTTAATATTACAATTTTGAAATATTAAAAAGCCTACCATATGATAGACTTTTTACTTTATTAAAAATGCAGCATAAAGCGGAACTGACTTTATATTGTTTTCAAATCCAAAGTTTTTACTTGAAATTCGTATAGCATACTTAGGATTGTATTGTTTCATATAACTATTTAAACTCTTTGATGTTATATTATCAGAAGCCTTGACCTCAATTGGAATTAACCCATCCTCATTATACAAAATAAAATCTATTTCTGCATCACTATTTGATTTCCAATAATACAAACTTAATCCATTTCTAACTAACTGAGTCGCAACATAATTTTCAGCAATATTCCCCTTGTATAAAAAAGAATTATCCAAAAGAATATCATTATATTGAATTTCTAGTAAAGATGTAAGTAATCCTACATCACTTAAATATAATTTAAAATATTCTTCATCCGCATATGCTTTAGGGGGAATTTGAATGCTTTTTAATAAATTACATTTATAAATCATTGTACTTGAAATTAACCATTGCATAGCAGACTCATAATCTCTGCTTCTTGCATTTGAATTTATCTTTGAGTATTGAAATTTATTACTTACATTTCCCAACTGACTCGGAATTGATTTGTATATCGTCTCAATTTTTGATTTTTCTGTATTATTAAATATATATTGATTCATATCATTTAAGTATGATTCTATTATATTTTTAATAATATCTTTATCAAAATCAAATATATTTTGATTTACATCCACTATATTTTGCACTGCTTGTGGCATACCTCCAACACATAAATACATTCTATATAATCCCATTAATTTTTCATGTAATGTTGATGTCATAGGAATAGAGCTGTTATAGCATTTATAAATTTCATCAATTAGCCCATGAGATGATGTAGCCATCAAAAACTCTTCAAAATCCATAGGATACATATATTCCATTTTAACTTTTCCAACTGGAAATGATGAATAAAAACGTTTTATTTTTACGCCTAGTAAACTGCCTGCACATATTATTTTGAATGGCTTTTCCGATTCACAAAAATATTTTATCAAGTATTTTCACATTTTTTGGAGATGATTTTTGATTTTTTTCACGTTTTATGGAGATATTTTTTTAATTTTTTCACAAAAATTGGAGATAGTATATTTTTCTTCAATTTTTGAAAAATTAAGATGAAGATATTTGTTTTTATGCATTACTTACTGCTTTCCATCATAAAATTTAATGGTGATATATTTATGAAGATATTTTTTATACGAAAAAATTATATTATAATGCTCATTTTTATCTTAATCATATCAGCTTTTTTTATTTTTTATTTTCAAAACTTTAATGCTTGCTTAGCAATAGAACTTTCTAAAAATAGTGCTATTTCAGATGAGGCAATATCAAAAATTTCAAATTTAACTAATGGCTCCGAAAAAGTTGCTTTTCTAACCTTTGATGACGGTCCAAATGCCTCTGTCACTCCTAAAGTTTTGGATATTTTAAAAGACGAAAATGTAAGTGCTTCTTTTTTCGTTATAGGAAAAAATGTTGACAACCTTCCAGAAATTGTAAAACGAGCTTATGAAGAAGGTCATTTTATTGCAAATCACGGATATGATCATAATAATTCTGTTCTTTATAAAAATAACGAAAGTTTTATAAATGAAATTAAAAAAACAGATTTAGCCATTGGAAATGCAATTGATGTGCAAGATTATTGTTCTCATATATTTAGATTTCCAAATGGTTTTATGTCTCCAAATAATAAAGCTAAGAAAAAAGAAGCTGTTAGGCTTTTAAAGGAGATGAACTATACTTATATTGATTGGAATTGTTTAAATAATGATTCAGTTAAAAAATATAACAATTACCAATTATTAAATAATTTGAAAAAGACTTGTAAAGGAAAAAATACATTAGTTATTTTAATGCATGATACAAAAGATGTTAGTAATTCTTCTAATGTACTAAGCGAATCTATTCAATATCTAAAGTCCCAAGGCTATACTTTTAAAAATTTTTATGATATTCTTTAAAGCAAAAGTATCCTTATTACTTTTGGCGTAATAAGGATAATTCTTTTTATTTCTTTTTTCCAAATGATGGCATTTCATCAACAAAATTGTCCTTAGCGACAATAACTAATTTTCTTACTATTTCTCCAATCATTTTTTTACTATCTTCGTCTAGATTTTTATAGTTTTTTAACATAATTCCAACATTTTTAAACCACTTTTCTCTAATTTGAATCATACTTTCCGCTTCTGTTGTACTTAAAATATCAAATATCGTATCTATAACAATTTCTCTTTGCTTAGGCTCAACATCATCAAGCCATTGTTTAATTGTTTTATCTACAAATTCACTTCCATTTGTAACTTCTTTTAAACTAACAACTTTAGTTCCTTGAACTTGCCAACTATATAAATCGTGTTGCATAATTCCTTTTTGAATACTTTTTACAACCGTATATTTTTCTTCATGATTTAAAAGTCTGCCTATTACAGATGATTGCGGAATATATGTATGAACTTTTTCTATCATTTCTTTATATTCTTTTGTATTTGTTATGTCATCTGCAAATCCAGGGCCGTCGTTATTATACACATTTATAATTCTTTTCTTTGCTTCCTCAGCTGCAAAAACCGCAGCATATACCGCCAAATTCCCACCTTTAGAGTGTCCACCTATTCTTATGTTGTTTTGATATTTTTTTGCAATATCATTTATGTATTTTACAGAGTCTAATTGTGATGCAATATGGCTCTTAAAGCTCATATTAAAATCTTCTTTCCATCCTATTATTGTGTTATCTGTTCCTCTATATGATATGAAAATTGTGTTATCTGGAAGTAATACTGTAATTGCTGAAAATTGTTTTTCTTGTTCTGGGTCAAATTTGTTTAAAAAATCTGTTGCTATCATTTTTCCAAACCTTTTTGATTGTCCTAGAAGTGGCAAAAGGTCACTATCGTCTGGCCATAATATTTCTAGTTTATTTTTATCTGCTTTTTCAAATCTTTTGGATAGTTCTTCTATTGTTAGTTCTTCTTCTTTTTTCATTAAACTTTCAAATGGTAGGTACGAGAATCTTGCAAGAATTAGACTATCTATTTCATTGAATTCCGATACATTTAATTCTAGGTCTCCTCTCCATTTTATATAATCATTTATGTTTGGCATAATTAAAACTTCCTTTCAAATTCAAAAATACTCGTAAACATTTTACCATTTACGAGTATTTTTAGGCAAGTATTTTACCAAATTTTTATATTAAATTATATCTCTTAAGCAAATCTTCAATAACTGTTCCAGAAATCTTCTTCATTCCTGTCTTCAAAGCCATATTAGCAGCCATTGGAAGTTTTATATCACTCAATTTCTTTCCATCAGTCATCTTAGAAGTTGCATCAAGTAAAGCTCTAATATCATAACAAGAACCAAATACCTCAGGTACACCTCTATCAATATCAAGTAAAGTATAAACCGCTTCCATAGCTGTTCTTACAGAATATTCGGTAGTAAATACTGTATCTCTTACAGTATCTGCAAATTGACCTAAAAATGCAAAGTTTTGGCATCCTTCTGGTACGACTTTTGGTCTATCACCTGATGTTCTTGGCATAAAGAATGCTGTAATGTATGGCATCATACATGGTACACAATTTGCTGAATTTGTTGCTAATTCTTCTATTTGATCTTCTGGTACACCTAAATGATATAACCATTCTTCTGTTATTTCTTTACCTGTACATTCTCTCATAGGCTTTTTAATATAATTTCCTGGTACATTTGTAAATAATCCATATACCCATACAACTAGTTGTCCATCTGGTTGTTCTTTAAAATGAGGTTGTCTATTTATTGTCCAACTCATAAGCCAATTAGAATCCTTTACAGAAACAATTCCACCAGTAACAACTCTTCCACTAAAAGGATCTCTCTTGCAGATTTTTTCAATATATGGTGGAATTTTACTATCTAATGTTGTAACTGTTGCAGATTCCCAGTTTGTTTTTGAAATATCCATACAGAATTTATTTGGATGTCCAAAGTCTTCGCTTTGTCTTGCAATCTTTCTCCATAAATCCCAACAAGCACCTTCTCCATTTTCTATTGTTAAATCTGGTGCAGTATTTTGGTCTCCTATCATTGCTCTTTCTGTACAACTTCCATTTGTTACAAATACTAGGTCATTTACTGTTAAGTTGATGTTTTCTTCTTGTCCATTATGAATGCAAACAATTTGTTTAGCTGTTTTCTTTTTGCCATCAATATCAAATAATATATTCGTAACTTTTGTATCATATTGGAAGTGTACTCCGTGATCTTCTAGGTATTTTACCATTGGTAATATTAATGATTCATATTGATTGTATTTTGTAAATTTAAGTGCTGAAAAGTCTGGTAATCCTCCAATATGATGTATAAATCTTTGGATATATAGTTTCATTTCTAATGCACTATGCCAATCTTCAAACGCAAACATTGTTCTCCAATATAACCAAAAATTTGATTCAAAAAATTCTTCTGTAAATACATCTGTTATTTTTTTGTCATATAAATCTTCGTCTTTTGTAAAGAATAATTTTATTATTTCTAAAGATGCTTTATCTGATAATGCAAATTTTCCATCAGTATGTGCATCTTCTCCTCTGTTTACTGTTGCTCTCATTAATGAATAGTTGGGATCTTTTTTGTTTAACCAATAATATTCATCTAAGACTGAAGCTCCTTCTGTTTCTAATGATGGTATTGAACGGAATAAATCCCATAAACATTCAAAATGATTTTCCATTTCTCTTCCACCACGAATTATAAATCCTTTGCTCGCATCTTTTATTCCGTCACATGCTCCTCCTGCTAATTTTTGTTCTTCTAATATGTGAATATTTTCACCTTTCATTTGTCCATCTCTAACTAAGAAGCACGCTGCTGCAAGTGATGCTAATCCTGCTCCTACTAAGTATGCAGATTTGTTATCTACTCCTTCTGGTTTTCTAGGATGCGCAAATGCTTCATAATTTCCATTACTATAATACATAATTTTTCCTCCTTTGATTTTTTATATTTTACTTATAACATATAATTGTGAAATTTTTGTGAATTTTGGTCAGTTTTTTTATATTATTTTCAAATTTTTTTAATTTGTTCATTAAATAAAAAAATAATCTCATAGTAAACTAAAATAGCTTACTATGAGATTAAACTTTCCACAATAAAATTTATCACTTTTTCTATACTCTCTTTTTTCTTATATTTTTCATCTTTTTGCTCAACTAACTCAGCAAAATATTTTCCATTTTCTGGAATAACACTAATAGAATCCAATGGATATCCTACATTTCTTTTTTCAATTGGTTTGTCTACTAAATAAAAATCATCTTTGCTCCAAGTAAATTTAAAAATTCCTTTATCTGTACAAACAACCATACCATAAACCCATTTGGCTGTTAATTTATTTCCATATTTTTTTACTAATTTAGTATAGTATTCTATCATTTCTTCGTCATTTAATCTTTTTCCATTAACTCTTCTAACATTTGTTCCAGGTTGTTCTTCTTCTGAAATTCCTTCTATAAAAAGGCAATCATCCATACCTATTGTAGGTATTTTGGTTTTGTCATAATATGTTTTGGCTTTTATATATGCGTTTTCAAGTGCATTTTTTCCATTTTCATTAATATCTATTTCTTCATCTAAATCTTTTATTGTTATTAATTCTATACTATTTTCGGCTAATTGTTCTTTATATTTTTTTGCTTTTGCTGGATTTGTTGTTGCAAATAATACTTTCATTTTTAACTCCTCTTATTTCGTTTTCTTAATTGTTATTAATCTTTGCTTCTTATATATCTATAAATGTCTCCCCAATTATTTACTTCTTTAATATACTCGTTTTCTTCTAGTTTCATTAAGTTTGTATCTCTAAAATATAATGTTTTGATTTTATTTTCTGTCAGCTTCTTTATAATTTTCCAGTCATCATCAATCATAATATCTACATTTTCTTTTTGACAAATTTCCAATTTATCATCAATATGCCAATAATATTTGTCAAATGTTATATTATTTTCATTTAGCAATCTTATTGCATCATCTTTCATTTCTTTTATAAATCCACCTCTTGCAGTAATTACTACAAATTCATGTCCTTGTTGTTTTAATAGTTCATATGTTGCCATAAATCCCGACATTAAATTGCTTTCTTTTGATATCTTCAAAAAATACTTTTCAATGAATTCTTTTTCTTGTTCTTTTGTCCAATTATATCTAGCTTGAAATTTTGGTTCTTCTCTGTTTATTAAATTATTTCCATTTAAAATATCTATATCAAAAATTTCTTCATATGTTCTAAATGTTGTTTCACTATCTATTACAACACCATCCAAATCAATTCCTATTTTCATAATAAATCTCCTCTATTCTATTTTCATCCCCATTAATTTTTCATTCAACTTTTGATAAATTGGTTTCATTACCTTCTCTGTTGATGCTTCAATAACTTTATCTATATCAATCCACTTTACTCCGCTATTTTCATCCTCTTTTATTCTTAAAGGTTCATTCTCATCTGCTTCTAATAGAAAACAGCAATCTAAATGTAAATGCTCTTCTACAATTTTTCCTCTTTTTATATGCTTTTTTACTGGAAGTATTTCTATTCCAAAAATTCCATCACTTAAAACTTTTAAATTTTCAAGTCCAGTTTCTTCCTTTGCTTCTTTTAGTGCCACATTTAACAAATCTGAATCTCCGTCTGAATGACCTCCAGTCCAAGCCCAAGACTTATAAATATTGTGATATGCCATTATTACTTTTGTTCTTTCTTTATTTACTATCCAATTGGATGCTGTAAAATGGCACTTAGTATTTTCTCTTGTAAGCACATCTGTAAAAGTATCTATATATTTTAACATTTGTTCTTTATCTTTTTCTTCTTGTCTATTATATGGTTTGTAATTTTGAATTTGCTGTTTTAAATCCATTTTTACATCCTCCTTTTTATTTATGGTGTCCAAAAGAGCTAACCCTAATTGTCCTCAAATTTAAGTTCACTCATATTATTTATATCCATACCAATTTTTCTATAAATTTCATCAACCGTACACGAAATTGCATCATCAAAAGAATATCCTAAAGTATTCAATATTTCCTCTAAATCTTTTTTATCTTTTCCTTCCACCTCAAAATATGTTGGAATTCCTGGCCAAGTATCTATATCTATCTCGTGTTCATTTAAAATATACTTTTCTCTTTTCTTTTCCTGATAACTTCTATGAAAAAATCCTATTTTCTCCAATAATTCATTCGTTTCCTCAAAAGAATCCACTCTTATCTCTGTCTCTTGCATTTGTTGAATATTAGTCTCATTTGCTTTTAGTATATGTTTTACCGTTAGAGTTACAGATTCTATTTTTTTATCTTGTGTTTTTTCAATTGTTTTTCTTAGTCTAATCCATTTTTTAGGTGTAGCTTTATAATTATTAACTAAATCTATCATTTCACTACTATTTAGTATTTTTATGATCTCGTCTGTATTTAAATTAAATATTTCTGACAATTTTTCTATATCGAAATACCTTTTTAAATAACTTCTTTCCTCAGTATTTATTAGCTGATCAATCTCCTCAAAAAGTTTCTTTATTTTGTTTAATGCTATTTCTTTTCTTAATTCAATTTTTTCGTTATTTAATTCATATAAACTCGAATTGTACCTTTGATTTATATATGGCAAATCATATACACTTAGGAATTGCTCTGATGAACTTATATACTGTCCACCTAGTTTTATTATTTTGCTTGCTAATTCTTCTTGATTAATATTTTGAATTTTTAATTCTAATTCCATATTACTCATTTTATTTCACTGCCTCCCCACTCAACAACTACAAATCCTGTCCTTTTTTATAAATTATCCTTTAAAGTTAAAACCACGCAATTCTCAACATGCGAAGTAAAACAAAATAAATCAAATGGTTGAATCACTTTAATTTCATATTCTTCTTCTAACATTCTCAAATCTCTTACTAAGCTTGCTGGATTACAACTTATATAAACAACTCTTCTTGGTTTAACTTTTAAAATATTATTTATACTAATCTTATCTAATCCTTTTCTTGGAGGATCCACAATAATAACATCAGGTATAATATGTTGCTTTTCAATCAAATCTGTTAAAACAACTTCCGTATCTCCTGCAATAAAGTGTGTATTATTTATTTTGTTTTCCTTAGCATTTTCTTTTGCCATATCTATAGCCTGCTCAACAATTTCAACACCATAAACTTCTTTTGCAGATTTTGCCATAAAAATTGAAATCGTGCCTATTCCACAATATAAATCAAATGCAACATCATTTTTTGTAATTTCTGCTGCTTCTATTGCATAATTATACAATGCTTCTGCTTGTACTGGATTTACTTGATAAAATGAAAGTGGCGATATTTTGAAATAATAATCTCCTAATTTATCTATAATATAATCTTTTCCATATACTGTAATATTTTTATCCCCTAATATAACATTGGTGTTCTTCGTATTTATATTTACAATAACAGATGTAATAGAGCTACACTCACCTACTAAACTTTCTGCAATTTCTTGGCTATATGGCAATTTATTACTATTAACTACCAAAATCACCATATATTCTCCTGTACTTTTAGCCGCTTTCACTATAACGTGTCTCATTAATCCTTTGCCTATATTTTCATCATATACACTTAAGTTATATTTTTTTATTGCGTCAACTACATATTTAGCAATTTGTATTGACTTTATATCTTGAATTGCACAACCTTGAATAGGTATTATTTCATGTGTTCTATTTGCAAATACTCCAATTATAGGTTCCCCATTTTTATCTATTCCTACTGGAAACTGAAGTTTATTTCTATAGTTATATGGATTTCCCATTGCAACTGTTTTTTTAACTTCTATTGGATTTTTTAATGTTTTATTCACAAGTGATTGCACAGCATTCTGTTTTATATTTAATGTTTCTTCATAATCTACGTGCCTTAAATTGCATCCTCCACATCTTTTGTATGTTGCACAATCTGGCTCAATTCTATGTTCTGATTTTTCTATTATCTCTATTATTTTTCCAAATGCATACGAAGCTTGAACTTTTACTATTAAGATTTTTATTTTTTCTCCTTTTATTGCTCCTGGAATGAATATTGCATAGTCTTCTATTTTTGCTATTCCCTCGCCCTCGAAGCCATTATCTATTATATTTACTATATATTCTTTGTTTTTTTGAACAGGTATATTTTTCAATTTTTTCCCTCCATTATCTGTCTTTTCCTTTTCCAATATTTACTGTATATAATTTATCATAAGTTGTTTAAATTTACAATGAAATTTTGATTTTTAATATTACTTTTTAACCATTTAAAAACCAAATAAGCAATTTTTGATTTACTTATTTGGTTAATTAATATATTTTATTAATTTTTTCTATTATCTTTTTCTAGCTGTTTTAAACTCTTTTTAGGCGTTGGTAAATCTTCTGGGTATAACATCGGCAGTTTCTCCATTATATAATCTTTTATATCCAGAATTATGGAATTTATCAAAATTTTTAACTCCTGCATTTTTTGCAGCTTGATTAAGTGAATATTGTTAAATTTCTTTTTCAAACTTTCTCCATTCTTTATAGTCTAAAACTACTTGCAATTCTCTAGCATGCCAATATTCGATTCCATTTTCATCAATATGTTTGATATCTTCAAAAGTTTTATTACTATATTTTTTATTTCTTTCTAATTTTATTCATTTACAATCATCTCCTAATTTTATATTTAAATTTAGAATTATTGCACCAAACATTTGTTTTGCGGTTAAGTAGTTTTCTACAAAAATTAAACTTTCTTGTTAAATAACAAACATAAAATGAGTAGCTATTTATAGACTACTCATTTCTATGATTATACTTTTTATTTTTAAGTTCTATTCAACTTTTGTTTTATGGTTTCAACAACTTCTTTATGTACTTTTCCGTTACTAACTATTGCACCTTTTATATCAGTATCATATCTTTGTTCTTCTCCAAATAAGTTAGTAACCTTTCCACCAGCTTCTTCAACAATCACCTTAACTGCTGCTATATCACAGTTCTTTCTTTTTGTACCTGGAAATATTGCCAAATTAAACTCTCCAGAAGCCACACACATGCAACCTCTAATAACACTTCCTACGCTTACAAAATATGTTTTCTTACCTAATTCTTTAATACTATCATATAATCCATATTCTGCTTCAGGCCACATATCAAAATTTGAAACACTTCTCATATCATTAAGTTCATAATCATTAACTGTTATTTTTTCCCCATTTTTATATGCTCCTTCACCTTTAATAGCAGAATATAAAGTATCTGTAAATACATCATATACTACACCAACTTTAGGTTCTCCATTTACAACTAAAGCTAAAGAAAATACCGCTACTGGAATATGTCTAGCATACATTGCAGTACCATCAACAGGATCACATACCCATACATAATCACTGTTTCCAAATTGTTCCTCTTCGCCATCAACAGAATGAGCTGGAAATTTTTCTTTTACTCTATTAATTAAATATGTATTTATTTCTTTATCTGCTAAAGTAACAATAGTTTTATCTCCTTTATAGCTAGATATGTCTTTAGCATTAAAATATTTTAGCATCATTTTTCCCGCTTCATATGCAATTTCTTTTGCAAATTCTAAATATTCTTTATTTCCTATATTCATAATCCCTCCTTGATATATTAATAATTTTTTATATTTCTTACTTCTATACTAGGTACTGTTATTTCATGTGGTAGATCAAATACAAATTTTACAGTATTAGCTACATCTTCTGGTGTTAGTCCTGTTTTCATTACATTTTCAGGTAACTCGTTATTAGCCCTTTTATAGAAATCTGTTTGTATTAAACCAGGACACACATCGGTTATTTTTATATTATTTTGTGCCAAATCGTTTTGTATTGCTTTTCTAAATGCATTTGTTCCAGTTTTTGAAGCATTATATATAGGAAATGGTGGCTCACACATTACACCACTTTGAGAATTTATATTAATAACTTGACCATATCCTTGTTTTTTCATAATTGGAAAAATACTTTTTATCATTGCTATTGTTCCAAACACATTTGTATCAATAACTTTTTTGATTCTGTTTAAATCATTCATTTCTCTGTATATAGGTTCTTCTGTTTTTGACATATCTCCTGAAATCCACATTCCTGCACAGTTAATTAAACAATCAATAGTTTCATAATTTTGGCTAATATCATTAATAACATTTAGTATTTGTGCCTCATCTGAAACATCACAAATATAATATTTAGAATTAGTATTAACTGTTATTTCTTTTAAATTACTTTCATCTATATCCAATAATATTAAATTTTCATTCTTTAATAATTGTGCAATAGCTTTTCCAACACCATTTGCAGCACCCGTAATTATTACATTTTTCATAATCTTTTTACCTCACATATATATTCTAAGAATTTCTTTCAATTATAATATCTGCTACTGTCAAATTTGTACTATTTAAAACATTATCTAAAATTGTTTTAGCTACATCATTAGGATTTATAAAAGAACTTTGTTTTTCTTCTGATACATAATCTCTACTATCCTTATAAAAATTTTTATTAATTCCTCCTGGATAAACACCAATAACTTTTACACTGTTCCTTTATAAGCTGCTTTTAAGCTTTCTGTATAACCTTTTTCTCCCCATTTAGTAGCACAATAAACCGCTTCTTGCTTATTTCCTCTTAATGCTGCTGAAGACATTATATTTACTATCTTTAAATCATTCTCGTTTTTTGCTTTTAATACTTCTGTAGAAAATAGTATCATTCCTTCTAACCCTTTAAAGCAGTTATTTATATCTTGTTTATTTTATTATATGTAGGCATTTTAAAAGAAGGTTCTCCTGCATTATTTATTAATACTTTTATATCACCTAAAGCTGATATTTCTTTAATACTGTTTTTAACAAATTCCTCATCAGATATATCTCCAATAAATCCTCTGTAATTATCTTTATAGGTATTATTTAAATTATCCACTTTTTCGCAATCTCGGTCTATATTACATACAAACAATCCTTTTTCGATAGATTGTTTTACTAATTCTAAACCTAATCCATTAGCTCCACCAGTTATAATTATTATTTCTTTTTCCATAGCATACCTCTCATATATAAATTTAATATATCTATATCATATTTATTGAAAAAGTTTACTAGTACACTTCGTGAACTCTTTATCGCAATTTAGTTCACTGGGTGAACTGATTACATTTATTAGCAATCTTTGATAATTGTTATCGTTTTTTAATTAGTTCACTTGGGTGAATTTCTGCATCAGATTTGCTTAAAAATTTTGTTCTTTGATTAACTCTAGAAGGCTTGTCCTCCTATGTATATATGCGTTGCGTGATGCACGCTATCCTGCCCTCAATCTGAGGCATATAATATATGTATTTGTTAAATTGTTAGTGTTTGAAAATATAATTTATTTTATTGATTGCTTGTATAAAAGCTCTAATATTTCATTTCTTTTTTCTTCTAATTTAACGCAATAATTATCTATATCTTTTATTTCAATACTTGCCGCTTCCTCATCAAGTCTATTCATAAATTGATCCTGTAGCTTTTCAAAAACGATATTTAATTTTTCATATAATTTTTTATCATATATTTTTATAAAATCTAATGCTGAAATACATTCTCCCCATAAAACTGTATACCTATCTGCAATTTTAGAATATTCTTGTGCAGTTTTGTCTTTATATAAAGATAAACTTAAATCGTTGTTAATTATACTTCTCTTTATTCTTATACTTTCTAAAAATAAATCTTTTGTTTTATCAATAAATCCATTAAATTTTTTCAAGTATGATTCCAATACATAATTTCTAAACCAGTACTTTTTATTATCATTCTCCTCTTTAAATATATCTATTAAATATTTAGTAAAAAATGATATTATTCCTAAATATATTGGTAATGCTTGAAATATCAATCCTTTATCTAATTCTTCAGCATTTAGTATATATTGTATTGACCAAACACCTACTCCTATTGTAATTGCCAATATTCCAATGTAAACTATAATATAAATAATCTTTTTCTTCATAGTCTACACCTCATTATCATCTGAATTTAACATCAATAAGCATATTTTTATATTCTTTTCTATGTTCACTTCTATTATTAATTTTTTATTGCACTTAAAAATATATTTTTTTCTGAAATTTTCTTCACCTAATACTTTTAAACTTTTTTGAAACATTCCAGAAAAGAAAGAAGAATTAACTGATAAAGTATCATCTGGAATAATTATCTCAATACTTTCATCTTTTTTATCAAACTCATCTAAATTTAAATTTTTTCTAGCTTTTTCACCTTCTGGTCTTCCTGTAAATACCCTAGATTCTGCTCGTTTATATTTTTTTAATTCTATTTTATTCATTTTTTTTCAACTCCTCTATATATTCTCTATCTATAAAAAACTTTATAGAAATAACCGTTCCTGGAAAATAATTACCTATATTTTTTACATATTTTTCATCTGGTTCATTTTTCAAACTATTTTCTGCATTAAAAGCAATTACCTTAAGATTATTTTCATCTTCTCTTATAGTATATGTTCCATCAAATAAAATATTGATATTTCCAGATGTTATACTCATAATAGGTTTTTGAATATTTCCATCTTTATCATATTTTCTTCCTAGCTTTTGAAAACTATCTATTAAATCTATAGTACCTTGTCCTCTTGTTTCATCTTGTGCAGAATTTAACCTACTAATACCATGTTGTAATGAAAATAAAGTCCATAACAGTTCTTCATCTGTACGGTGAAACATTTTTTTGTGAAATGATGTTAAATATTCCAATTTATTTGCGGTTTTTTGATATAATGTTTTATTCTTAAGTCCTTCATATATAGTATCTCCAAAATCAAATATAGTCAAATTACATTCACCATCTTGCGTTATAAAATGTCCTAAGGCAAACCATTGAACATTTTCTCCTCCATGGTCGGAACAATTACTAATAACTTCTCCAATCATTGTAGAGAAATAATTTTCTCCTTCTTCTGTCAATCCATATCCTTTAGTCTTTAAACATGAAGAATAATATTCAATTATCTTCGTTGTCATAGTTCCAGATTCTTCATTTTTAGTTAACGGTAATAATTTAAATCTAGAATTATCTCTGGTTTTTTCAATATTTAAATTATGAACTATTCCACTAAATCTTAAAATATCATTTATATTTGAATATTTTGATAATTTTCCACTGAAATTAATTTTTTGTTTTAATTTTTTGCATACATTTCTATATTCCATAATTATAGTATCCATTACTAATGAAGCAGCTAAATCTATTTCTTTACAATTTTCATGATTTAAAAATATACTATATTCATTTCTAGCAGCATATGCAATTTCTTTAATTACATTAATGGTATCATAAGCATTTTTAGAAAAGCTAAATACTTCTGGAATATCTATAAAAGCAATATTACCATATATTTCTGGCTTTTTATAAAAACGTTTTTGATTAAAAATTTTAAAAATAGGTTTTTTATCTAAAATTTTTCTCAAAAGCAAATTCTTTCTATTTATTTGCTTTTTAGTTTTACCATTATTATTTCTTATTCTTTTAAGTTTCTTTCTCCATCTCTTTTCACTTAATTTTCTAAATTTTATTTTCTTTAATTTTCTTCCTTTTATTCGCTTTATTTTATTCATCTTATTCTCCTACAGCTATTTATCCATATTACTCTCCTTTTAGTTAGAGTCATTTTATCACAAAAATCTTAATTTATCAATGGAATTACCATTTTTTACAAAATATAGTTGTACTTACATTTGCTTAATTACCACAAAATCTCCAATAGAAATAATGTCAAGAGCGAACAATAGTGAGTTTATTTACTCTTGATGTTATTTCTATTGGAGATTAAAATACTTTGCCAAATGTATAGAAAAAGGGAAAAAAAAACGGAATTGATTTTCATTGCTCTGCCATATTATACTTGCACTAGAAAAACTTATTTTTTGAAAGAAGGTGTAATACTTATGAACAATTCAATGTTTAATAATTATCCAGATTTAGTAGATTTTAACCAAATGCGAGAAATGTTAGGAAATATCGGACCTACACTCGCTTACAAACTTTTAAGAAACGGAACTATAAAATCTATTAAAGTTGGCAGAGCTTACAGAATTCCTAAAATAAATATAATTAACTATCTAATGCAAAATCACTAGGAATTTTATACAAACCTATGGTATAATGCAATTTCTATAGGTAAGTAAACTGTTATACAGGAAGGAGGAACATTGGTAACAGGTAGCTTACAAGTAAAAGGGCTAGTTTATTATATTGTCTTGAATGTGTATCCAAATAATAAGAGAAATCAAAAATGGATACCAACTACAGTTATAGCTAATGGTAAAAAAGTAAATCAAATAAAAGCTGAAAAGTTACTTTCAGATATTCGTATGATTTACGATAAAGATTCATACATAGACAAAAAAACAGCCGGACAATTATTAGAAGAACAAAATCAAAGCAAACCTACAACATTATCTTTATTACCTAAAATTAGTAATAATAATAAAACGGAACAACTTCGTTTAAGTAATCAAACCTTATCAAATGAAACAGATTTAGTTAATAAATTATCAGATGATTCACGAGAACAGAAACTTCAAAAAATGGGACATTATCGTGGAGTGGTTAAATTCCAATATATTTTAACTAATTATAACGAGAATGAAATCTATAAGATGGAAAATCAAATTTTGAATAATCTTTATGAAGATATTGAAAGTTTGAACCAAATAAAAAATGTTGTCGTGACCGCTTAACCCACAACAACTTGTCTTAAAAAGTGTTAGAAAATTTCATTAAATTTGTTAAAAAAAGTTTTCAAATTTTTTAATTTCTTAAAAAACCTGAAAACCTTAACTCTGGTGCGGATGAAGGGACTTGAACCCCCACGTCGTTGACACTGGTTCCTAAGACCAGCGCGTCTGCCAATTCCGCCACATCCGCATTTCGTATTGACAAAAATTATTATAATACAATAACCTTATTTTTGTCAATAGAAAATTTGAATTTTTTTCATTTTTTTATTTCTAAAAATATAAATTTTACTCTCTTTCTCCATCTAACTTTTTCTCTTTGCTTCTATTCCAAAAGTTTTTAACCTTATCCACAGTCGCTTTCTTAACACTTGTTATAACCTTTTTTATTTGATTAGTAAATTTACTATTACCAACTGAAGCAGCTAGTATTTCTTTATATTCATTGTATCTCTCTTGAATCTTAGTATTCTCATTAGAAAGATATACTATTGTTGGCATTTCATATTTTTCTGCTTCAATCGATTTTCTTTCCCAATAATTATTTTCCAATATCTTATTTTCAACTGCTTGATGATTATCCATAGATGCTTTCATAGATTCTGCTGCATTTTCAATAAATTGGAAGATATCCGGATTGCTTGAATGACAGGCTATAATGCACTTTCCAGTAAACTCGTCTACATTATGGAACATAAATACATCTTTTTCAGGTAACATTTTTCCGCAAAGTTTCAAATACAAACCTCATTTCATCAGCATGGCACTCTATGGTTATATTGTTCGTAGAACCTGGTGAATATTCTCTCGTAACATCTGTTCCTGTAGTTTTAATATGTTCTTTCCATAATTTTAATAAGCATTTTTTGGCATCATCATTTCCTATTGCAAAATTTTCTGCGAATACTTCTTGCATATTTTCAGGTAACTTAAATAAATATTGAGATTTAACTGTTCTAAAATATTGCCAATCGCCGACTATTTCATAATTAGAAAGTCCTTCTATCATCTGTAAACACTCTTCATCAGAGTAAAACTCACTTATTTCCTTTCTTTCTAATATACTTCTTGCGTCCTTTTTTAAAGGTTCTTCTTGAATTGCTTCTCGTAAAGCGTTTGTTCCAAGGCAATCAATAACTAATTCGGTATATTGTTCTTTTATTTTTTCTTTCTCTTTTTTATTTTTTCCCTTTATATCTATTTCATATTGATTAACTATTTTTTCTAGTTTTTCTCTGTCTATTTTAAATTTTTCTTTCATAGTTTTTTCCTCTTTTGAAATATTGATCTTGTCTTTCTTATTAGTTTTTTTATTATATTAGTTTTCTCGTAAACAACTAAATCACTACAATTAGACGAATTATTATTATTTTCTTTTTTGTTTTTAAATAATAAATTATAGTCAAAATTTTCATTGTCTTGTGTATTTAAAAATCTATTTATTTTATCCTTTTGAATTTTATTTGCAAAATATTTATCAAATATTATTAAAAGTATAGCAGAAGCTTCTTCTGTTATATCGTCTGGATTAAATGTGTTTGGATTGATATTATACTCATAATCTTTTGCTGAATTTTCTTTTAGTTTTCTTAAAACTTCTTCCGGAAGTATTAAACATAATAATTCTCTATTATAAAGATTTAGTATAGTATAAACTTGTTTACAAGCTATTTGCATTCTATACTCTTCATCTTCCATAATATTAAATCTCCTTTAAATCATCAATAATATCCTTATAATTTTTGGCCATCAAAATAGCAGTTCCTGCAACTAACATATTTGCTCCAGCTTTTTTTACTTTTTCGCAAGTCGCAAGATTAATTCCACCATCAACCTCAATTACAGTATCTAAATTATTTTCATTTATATAATCTTTCAAAGTTTGAACTTTATTTACCATATCAGAAATTAAAGTTTGTCCACCTTTTCCTGGCTCAACTGTCATAACTAGAGCAACATGTATATATGGTAAAAATTTATAAATCTCTTCTATTTTTGTTTCTGGTTTAACAGCAATTCCTACTCTAGAATGATTATCTTTTATCATATTTATAAATTTAAAAACTTCTTCCTCATCCTTACAAGCTTCTAAGTGAAATGTTATTAAATTTGCTTCAACTGGTGTAAATACATTAATTGCTGTTTCTACATCTTTCACCATCAAATGTACATCTAATGGCATATTCGAAATTCTCCTTACATAAGATGATAATTCTAGCATTTTTTGATATGTATTTTTTTCTACAAATTCTCCATCCATTACATCTATGTGTATGTAATCTGTTCTAGCTTTTTCTAAGGCTAATATTATTTCCGCTTCTTTTCCTTTTTCTGCATTTAATATTGATGTTGATACTTCGTACATTAAAAATTCCTCCTTTATTTTGAAAAAATCCTGATAAAGACTTTTATCAGGATTTTTTTATTACTCTATTGTAACTTTATCTGTATTATTCAAATTAATATCTTTTGTTGATTTTAAAACATCATCTATATATACTTTTACTTGTACTGTTCCTTTTCCAGATATAGATTGATAAAGATTTGTTGTTGTTGGATCCAATTTGCCTTTATAAACTGTATCTCCACCTGCAACTATTTTAACTTCAACCTCTTTTACAACTTTATTTGTTGAACCTGATGTTCCATTTTCTGTATTTGTTGTATTTGTTTCTTCATATTCAACTTTTCCACCTAATAATGACTTAACATTTACAGTAAGTGTTGCAGATTTTGTTTCTGTTAGTTTATTTACTGTTATTGTAATAGAACTTCCTTGTTCAACTTCTTTTCCTGCATCTATACTTTGTTTTAAAACAACTCCATTTTCTTTTGAAGAATCTTCGTCATTTGCTACTGTAACTTGAAGTCCTAAATCTGTTAATGTCTTTTTAGCATCATCTTCAGATTTACCTATAATTGATGGAACTGATGATTTTTTTACTCCTGTGCTTACATGTATAATTACAGTATCACCTGCATTAACTGTTTTATTTGCTTCTGTTTCTTGACTTATAACATATCCAGCTTCAATTTTTTTACTTTCTTCTTCAACTATTTGATATTTTAAATTTGCATCTTCTAATAGTTTAATAGCATCTTCTTGGCTTTTTCCCTTTAAATCTGGAACAGTTGATTCCTCAATTCCTTTACTTACAACTACTTTTATTGTTGTTCCCATTTTTATGTTGTAATTATCACTATATAGTGGATCTTGTGAAATTATATATCCTTCTGCATAATCACTATTAAATTCTTCTGAACTTACTTCTAATTTTAGTCCTAAACCCTCTAATTGCTGTTTTGCATCTTCTTGGCTTATTCCTACTAAATTTGGTAACAGCACTTCTTTGGGATTTGTAAGTCTAGAATAAGCTATTGTTCCTCCTAAACTTATAGCAAACAATAATATTAAACCTATAAATATTGATAATCCTTTATGTTTTTTTATAAATCCTATAAATTTATTTTGCTTTTTCTTTTTTTCATTTTCTGTTTTTTTAGCCTCTTCATCAATATCTTTTAGTGATATTTTTTGAGTTGGCATTGTATCCTCATAATCTTGATTATCAACAAAATCTCCATCTGGATCTTTTAATGCTCTTTTTAAGTCTGTAAGCATTAGTGTTGCATTTTGATAACGCAAATTAGTATCTTTTCTCATTGCTTTTAATATTATGTCATTTACAGATTGGGGTATTTTTTCATTTAAAGTTTTTGGTGGTACAGGCTCTTCTTGCATGTGTTTTAATGCAACAGATACTGGTGTATCAGCATCAAATGGTACCCTTCCTGTAAGCATTTCATACATTACAACACCTAATGAATAAAGGTCTGACTTACTATCTGTGTAACCTCCTCTTGCATGTTCTGGTGAAAAATAATGTACTGAACCAATTGTGGTTCCAAATGCTGTTATTGTAGAATTTGAAACTGCTTTTGCAATTCCAAAGTCTGTTACTTTTGCAACACCATCTTCTGTAATTATTATGTTATGTGGTTTTATATCTCTATGTACTATATTGTTTTTATGTGCAACTTCTAGTGCAGAAGCTATTTGAATTGCTATATTTACAGACCATTTCCAAGGAAGTGGTCCTCCTTCCTCTACTATTATTTCTTTTAGAGTTTTTCCTTGTACAAGTTCCATTACAATATAATATAAGTTTCCATCTTTTCCAACATCATATACAGATACAATATTTGGATGAATTATGCTTGCAGCAGCTTGTGCTTCAACCTCAAATCTTTTTATAAATTCTTGATCTGTTGTAAATTCATCTCTTAAAATTTTTACAGCTTCCTTTGAACAATTTTGTGCACTTGGATGAAAACTGAATATAATTGGATTTCTTCCCTTAATACAAATTAATGATTTAAACATAGTTGTAGATGTGGGATTTGTAACAGGGGTAACTCCAGCCACAATTCCTATAGGTTCTGCCACTATCTTATAGTTTTCTTCATCATTTTCTTCTATAATGCCCACAGTTTTTTTATATTTTATGTCGTTATAAATATATTCTGTGGCAAAAATATTTTTAGTTATCTTATCTTCGAAAATACCTTTTTTCGTTTCTTCAACTGCCATTTGCGCCAGTTTTATATGATTATCAAGTCCTGCCTTTGCCATAGATTCAACTATTTTATCAATATCTTCTTGATTTAATTTCATCATTTCATCTAAAGCTATCTGAGCTTTTCTAACTAAATTTTCTATTAAATTTTGTACATTTATTTTTTTCTCTGTATTTTTTTATTAATTCGAATCCATATCTTGATTCATCCATGTTTTGGAAATTATAATCTTCTCCACTTAGAGCACAATCAAACATTACAATATCACAAACATAATTATTTAATTGATCAACCTCTGTCCGTTTAGATAATAATTTGTAATTAATCTCATAATTATAATCTATCTTTAAAGATGATTTGACTGCTTGTAAAACGACCTCTATAGTTTCGGGCTTATCATCTACAACAATAATATTAAATATTTTTGGCATAATGACCTCCTACTTTAAGGGAAAAGACAATACAAATAATGCACCGCCCAAGTTACCATTTTTTACATAAGAAATGTCGCCGCCCTGTTCTTTCATATATTGCAAAGAACTAGCTAGACCAATACCGGTTCCACCTGTTCTAGAAAATGTGACATTAAAAATAAATGGTATATCACTATCGTTAATTCCTCCACCATTATCCTCAAAAAAAACTTTTAACATTCCATCCGATGCTTCCATTGATAAAATGATTTTTTTAATAGGTTTGTTTTTAATAGCTTTAATAGAGTTATTCATCAAATTATCCAATACCGTTCTTAAGCCATCTACATTACAGGTTATCCGATAATAAATAATATTTTCTAATGAAATTGATATGTCAGGATACACTAACTTCTTTTCTTCTACAAAACTATTTAGTATATGAGCTAAAATTA
>ERZ825896.278-NODE-278-length-70305-cov-4.826804_pt1 | contig 70305 bp, 85 predicted proteins | sample MGYA00519858_ERZ825896 | MGnify/ENA primary metagenome ERZ825896 (study PRJEB31778, sample SAMEA3449214) | human gut metagenome | biome: human gut; feature: human-associated habitat; material: faeces | place: United Kingdom | collected 2010/2012 ... | reverse complement strand
CCGGTTTCTGAAGATTGGAGGGATGTTCAGGAGGGATGTAAGAAATCCTGCTTCGACAAACCCTCAAAATTCAACGCACACTCGTGAATTTCTCGTACAGACAAGAAAAATCACGAAGCGGATTTTGAGTCTACATCGTCTGCCATTCCGACACATCGGCTGATATCATGATTCTGAAAGAACATTGCTATTATAGCGGATTTTCGGAACAAAATCAAGACTGAGTTTCCTGCAGCTGCAAAAATCGAACGTCTGCCGAGAACGGCGGCACCCTGCGCTGTCAGCCGGAAACACTGCCGGAGAGCTGCCCTGCACAGGGAGAAACTCTCCGGTTTCTTTTTGTCCGGAAGCAAAAAACGAAAGTCCAGTCCTTGCCCGCGGGCGCAGGCTGTGTTACACTGTAAAAAACACAGTCAGAAATCTGCAAAAAACAGGAGGAGATCACTTTTGAAACATCTGCATCGGTTTGTGCGCCGCGCGGCGGCGTTTGTGCTGGCAGCGGCCGCACCGGTGGTACGCATCCTGTACATGCACATCGTGCACTATCCGCTTGCCGATATCGACCTGCGCATGTCCAGCTATGTGCTGGAGATTGTCAAAATCCTGCTGCCGTTTTTCACCTTTGTCATTTCGGCGTATGCGGTGACCGCGATCATGGACGGCGAAACCAAGTTCAAAGAGCTGCTGCTTTGCTGCGCCTGCGCATTGACCCCGTACACTTTCCTGACCTTGCCGCTGGCCGGTCTGTCCCATATCCTTACGGGTAACAGCGCTGGACTGTATTCCACTTTGCAGACCATTATACTGGTCTGGGTGCTGCTTTTGCTGTTCCATGCGGTGCGCATCTCCAATCAGTTTTCCTTTAAAAAGACGCTGGCGGTGGTGCTGATCAGCCTGCTGGTGATGCTGCTGATCTGGATTCTCGGCTTTTTGATTCTGGTGCTGTGGAATCAGGTGGTTCTGCTGTTTTCCGGGCTGTTGACCGAGCTTGGCATATAGCCGGTTTTGCGAAAGGACAGTGATCTTCATGAAAAAGACGGTTGCCGGGCTGCTTGCGGCGGCCCTGGTATTCACGGCCGGAGGCGGCGCGCTGCTGTGTGCCGGGCAGGCCGGCGCACTGCGCAAAACCGCAGCCGGAGGCGCGCATACCGATTTGTCGACCGGCAGCGATCTGCGCCTGGATTATGATAGCGAATCCCGCAGTTTCCGGGTGCAGGATTCCTACGGCTATACATGGGACAGCATCGTCGGGGATGATTTGTACGATTACGAGCGTCTCAACGACAACTGGAAAAGAAATGTCACCTCGGTGCTGAACATCCAGTATGCCGATATCTCGGGGGTTAATCCCGCGATCAAAACCGCTTTCAGTTCGGAGGAGAGCACGGCTGTTACCTCTGCCATGCAGGGGGATACGATGGTGATCACCTACGCTTTTGGCTGCGGGATCACCCTGTCGGTGCACGCTGCGGTTCAGGACGGCACGGTGCACTTTTCGATTCCGGCGGACAGCATTGTCGAGGATGACAAGAACAAGCTGCTTTCCGCCGAGCTGCTGCCCTATTTTGGGGCGAGCACGGAAGAGGAAGAGGGCTATTTTTTCTATCCGGATGGCTGTGGAGCAATCAAAAATCATTACAGTGAAGCCTCCACCACCATCCGCAATATGAGCTATACCTTCAGTTTGTACGGCAGCGAATTCAATACCATCGACACCCTGCTCAGCGAGCAGAAGCAGGGTAAGCAGACCGCCTATCTGCCGGTGTTCGGCATCAAGAAGGGGGATGCGGCCTGCATTGCCTATTCCCATCAGGGTGAGGCGGAATCCCAGATTGTAATGTATCCGAGCGGGGCGAGCATCGACCTCAACCGCATCGCTTTTTCGTTCACCTACCGCACCAGCTACACCATCCCGCTGTCCAACATCGACATCAACGGCAAAAACACCGCCAAGGACATCAACGGCCGCCGGTTTACCGAGGCGATGATGGCGGTGGATCACGAGGTGTGCTATGCGTTCCTCGGGCCGGAACAGGCGGATTACCATCATCATGGTGGATTCCAACTTGCAGCGTGAACAGAGCCTGCCCAGTGAAAAAGCATTTGCCTACAAAATGAAGCTGGATGCCATGCGCCGGCAGCAGGGAGAGCGCACGGATTTAACTTCTGCAACAGTGTTGCAGAAGTTGGCAAAAAAGACTTCCCGTGAGATACTTGCCGAACAAAGCGGTGAAAGTCACGAGCAAATTCGCAGGTATATCCGCTTGACAAATCTCATTCCCGAAATTCTGGATATGGTGGATAATACCGTACTGAACGAGAAAGACACGCTGAAAATGGCGATGCAGCCTGCGGTAGAACTGTCGTATCTTAAAGAGAATGAGCAGCGGATGCTTTTGGAAACGATGGTTTGTGAGGAAAGCACGCCGTCGGCTGCACAGGCAAAGAAGATGCGCCGGTTTTCCGAGGAGGGCAAGCTGAGCAGCGATGTCATTCTCTCGATTATGGAGGAGGAGAAAGGAAACCAGAAAGAACAGTTTAAGATGCCCAGGGAGCGTATCAGCAAGTATTTTGCGCCGGGGACGCCCGCGCAGACCATTGCGGATACCATCGTCAAAGCGCTGGACATGTACCGTAAACTCCAGCGTGAAAGGGAACGGTGAAGTTTACCGCCAAGGGGTAAGTGTACCCTTTTGCGAGTGGGTGTTCGGCGGGGTTCGCTGTTCCCCCTCTCCACACCTCACCCCCTCGTTTACCAGCTGTACCAGCCGAAAAAAAGATATACTGACAGCTTGTATGGGGTAATACGCCTTTAGCAGACTTATAGGCTGAAATGGCAAGGCTCGAACCGCTTTCTTTTTCGGCAGGTAAAATCAAAAAAATATCGGCACAACAGGACACCGCCGTGATGCGGTGTCTTTTTTTTGTGCCAGAAAAAGGAGACGATCTATCATGAAAAAGCGACGCGCATTCCTATCGTGTATTTTCTCGCTTGCATTGCTCTGTTCCTTTATTTTGCCAACCTTTGCCGCCAGCTATCAGAACGGCGATACCACCAAAGTTACGGTATCCGAAGTATGGGCATTCCACGGCGGGCGGCAGCCCGGTGAGGATAGTTCCACCAGCAACGGCGGCAACCGGGGAAATCATTACAACAACCGCCTGTACTGGTACGAGGGGTACAGCATCGACATTCTTCAGATTGACGGGAGCAAGTACACCCCGCAATACAACGGCAAAACCTATATGTACTGCATCCATCAATGGGCCGCATATGGGAATAACAGCCGCCGCTTCTATACCGACCCCACCGGAAACGGAAATCTGATGAACTCCCCGTACTGGGCATCTCTGTCAAAGGAAAAGCGGGACTTGCTCATGCTCATCAGCATGTATGGCTTTCCGGCAAGGACGCCACAGCAGCTCGGCGTGTCCACGGTGGACGACGCCTATGCCGCTACCCAGGCGCTGATCTGGGAGGTTGTCACCGGGCGGCGGAACAAAAACGGGCTGGTGTCCGGCTATAAATCGACCAGCGAAGAAGTTGCTGGAGGCATCCCCGCTGCCAAGGATAACGCTCGATATTTTCTGGACAAGTATATGCACTATGCTTACACCGGAAACGGCCACACTGCTGGAGAAGCCACCCCGGCCTTGACGGCGTATAACAAGATTGTGGCCGACATGGCGAAACACGATACCCTCGCCAGTTTTGCAGGCCAGACCCTCACGCTGAAATGGGACGGAGCCAGCAAGACCTACAAAGGCAGTCTGACGGATAGCAATGGGATGCTGGCGAACAGTTCCATCACTTCTTCGCTGCCCTCCGGCCTGTCTGCCAGAATCAGCGGAAACACGATCACCGTTACCGCGTCCAAGCCGTTTGACACCACGGCAATCCACCTGAAAAAGAATCTGTCCGAGCTGCATAAAATCAGCCCTCTTGCCGTGCTGGAAGCCACCAACGGCGAGGGACAGGAAATGCTCTGTGGAGTGCTGAATGACCAAAAGACGTATTCATTCCGTGTCCGTACTGCACAGGGAACCGCCAAGATCATCAAGGAGAGCGAGGACGGCGTGGTGTCCGGCCTGCAATTCCGCATCACCGGAAACGGCATCGACAAGACCTACACCACCGACAGCAAGGGGCAGATCACTGATACCCTCCCGGCCGGCACCTATACCGTAACGGAAATCAACACGCCGGGGCGGTACAACACCCCCGCCAGCCAGTCGATCACCGTCCCAGACGGCGGTACGGCTGTTGTAACCTTTAGCAACACGCTCAAAAAGGGCTATGTAGAGATTTACAAAGCCGACACTATTGTCGTTCAAGCAGAATGTTATGTACATGCAGTGGAACTGGAAGGCAACTATATTTTTGAGGATAATTACTTCATAATGCTTCCCGACGAGCAACGCAACATCACTTTTGAACCTGTTGGTGCAGTGCCCAATGGGGGGGTTACACTAAAGAGCTATACCCTATGTTGATGCAAAACCACCCTGAAATACAGGGCGCATTTCAGGGCGGTTGAATTTAAGATTCAGAATTTATATTTACTTTTTGAAATACTTGGAATTGATGATGACTCGTCAATTAAGCTCTATGGGCTTACAGATGAGGGAAAGGAAGTAATGGATGGCTTCGTAAAAATTTTCATAGATCAGAAATAAAGTAAAAGACCGGCCGACTTGAGCAAAGTGCTCAGATCGGCCGGCTCTTTTTTTACATAAGCGAAACGCGAATTGCAGATAGCAAAATACGAAAATTCGCGTTTTGCTTGAAAAAGGAATTTTCGCGCAGACCTGAACTTTTGAACCTGCCAGGAAAATGGATGGCAACATGCCCGACCTAGCACTATGCCGGGCATGTCGTCACAAGGTTGGAGTGAGGTCGTTGCACTTCACGAAAATATCCATTCGGCCATGCAAGAAGTCTGCTAGATACCTTTTCAGCTATATCGCCAAATTCACTCTTGTGAAATCAAGGGGTGAGTTTGGCCTTTTTTATTATGTTAGCCTCAGCGGCGGCGTAGGCTGCCGATCACCACCTTTCCAATCTGTTTTCACAAAAAACAGATTGGAGGATATGAGGTGTGAAAAACTATCACAAAAGTGACTATGCTCTGAATAAATACCGCAAGGGAATTGTCTATAAATTTGCGGATGGCATTGTTGAGGTGACACTGGAAGACTATCTGCGGGAAAACCCGGATAAAACCGAAGCGGATTTTCAAGCCCTCAAGCGTTTGTCAGATGAATGGTATCTGAAACAGGTACGGTTGGAAACGGCGCAGGGTAACAAACGGGTTTCCCTCAACGGCCTCGAAGAAACCGAAGCTTGCGCAACCTGTTCGCTCGATGACGAATACATAGAGAATGAAGAAAAGAAGCGCGTTATGATTGCGGTGGACAAGCTGTTCCGTGAGGGTCATATGACCGAAAAGCAAAAGCGGCGGTTTATCCAGCGCTATATCCACGGTCTAACGCTACGGCAGATTGCGGTTAAAGAAGCGGTTTATGTTAATTCCGTAGCAGATAGCTTGAAACGCGCAACCGACAAACTAAAACGATACTTTGAAAAAATCTAATCCCTTTTCCCAGGCAGGCCATCCATATAGGACGGCCTGCTAATTTTTTTGAAAAATTTTCAAGATTATACTTGTACATTACCCCTGAAAAAATGCAATAGGTGAAAGGGTTCATAACGACCTTTTCTGAGGCTCTTTGAAAACTGAATATATCCATTCATCAAGTACATTCCTATTGCTGTTGCGGTAAGCATAAGCCACGATAGCGGCTGCGCCATGATTTTGCCGGATTTTCTTTTTACGGCAAAGAGCGATAAACGTCGGCTATAAATGTCGGATGGCTTCCGGCATGGCGATGACAGGCAATGGGGACAATGATACACATGTTCCGTCACAGTCCGGGCGAGCAGCGCTATTTGAGCGTGAGCCGTCGCAGGCAATGAGAGCATCCGGCAGAGATCCTGCCGGGGGTGAAATTCCCGTGGAGCTGGCAGCCACCAGCCGCTTGATGACTTCCCTTAGTAGATCGGGGTGTCGGGGACAAATAGGTCTACCTTATCATACGGGCAAGGCGGCAGAACAACCTTAACTCTGTTTTGCCGCCTAACCCCTACATAGGCGAACTATACCGCCTAAATTTGTCGGGGAGGTCTATCCATGAACAGAATATATCAGCGCGGGGACATATATTACGCCGACTTGGGAGAGGGGATCGGTTCAGAGCAGGCGGGTTACCGCCCGGTTGTCATCATTCAGAACAACACGGGCAACAAGTTTAGTCCTACCGTTATTGTAGCGTCCATGACAAGCCGCACAGGCGCCAAAGCGAAATTACCCACGCATGTATATATCGACGAAACATCGGGGCTTGGGCGGCCATCTATCGTCCTTTTGGAGCAGCTCCGCACCATTGATAAAAGACGACTGGAACGTCATGCCGGCAAGCTGGCCGATACAATCATGCCGGCCCTGAATCGCGCACTGGCAATCAGTGTGGCTATTAGGTGATGATTTATGAAAACAAATGAAGCCTATAAGCTATTCTTTCCGGAATACCCCGACGTGGTTACAGTTGAACAGATGTGTGAAATGCTTGGTGGTATTTGCGTGAAAACGGCCTATCGTTTACTGAAATCCGGACGTATTAAAGGTATGATTATAGGAAAGCGATATTGCATACCCAAAATAAATATTTTGGCATATCTGGAAATCGTAGAAAAATCCCATGCGTGAAATATTGTGCGCACATTTGTCATTTGAAATATACTTTGCTATACTCTTAACTGTCAATGGCAGGTGAATATGCACTGCACCAATCAAAGGAGGTTTTATTATGGTGGCAGGACATCTGCGAGAAAAAAGAGGCTATTATCATATTGTATTGAGCTATACAGATGAACGTGGGAAACGGCAAACTCCGTCGAAATCGACAGGACTTCCTGTAAAGGGAAATAAGAAACGTGCTGAGAAGATGCTTAGAGAGGCACGCGAGGCCAAAGAGGCGGAACTGGCGGCAAAAGCACTAACCGTAGAAACAGACCCTGATCCTTGCGGCGAAATTGCCTTTACAGCGTTTCTTCTGGATTGGCTGGAAATGACGAAAAAGAATGTGGAGATAAGCACATATGGCGCATACTCTTTTGCTGTTAAAAACAAAATTATACCGTATTTCGATGAACATCATCCCGGATTAGCGCTCGTCGAAGTCACACCAAAACACATCCAGGACTATTACGCCTATGAAATGAATGAAAATGGCGTATCTGCCAACACGGTTATTCACCGGCATGCTAATATCCGCAAGGCTCTGCAGCATGCGTTTAAGCTCGGCTTGATTGATACAAATCCTGCTGACAGAATTGAGCGCCCGAAGAAAGAAAAATTCGTCGGAAGTATTTACAATGAGGAAGAACTGAACAAGTTGTTTGAACTCACAAAAGGAGACCCGATTGAGTTTGGGGTTATTTTGGGTGCGTTTTATGGTTTACGCCGCAGCGAAGTTGTGGGACTAAAATGGAGCGCTATTGATTTTAAGAAAAAGACCATCACGATCAGCCATACAGTCACACAGGTGTGCATAGACGGCAAAAGCAGGATAATTGAAAAGGACAGAACAAAAACCAAATCCAGTCATCGCACCTTGCCGCTTGTCCCGCCGTTTGAAGAACTCCTGCTTCGGATGAAAGCGCAACAGGAAATGAATCGAAAGCTCTGCGGACGTTCTTACTGCCAGAAATACCGTGACTATATCTATGTAAATGAAATGGGCGACCGGATTAAGCCGGGTTACATCACACAGCATTTTCCGATTTTTCTTGAAAAGCATGGGCTGCGGAAAATACGCTTTCATGATCTGCGGCATAGTTGCGCAAGTCTTTTATATGCGAATGGAGTCAGTCTGAAAGAAATTCAAGAGTGGTTGGGCCATAGTGATATTTCAACCACGAGCAATATTTACACCCACTTGGATTTCACTTCAAAGGTTGCTTCTGCAAACGCAATTATGGGGGTGTATCCCTCAGCCTGAATGCTAATGTCCCTCCGATGTCCCTCCTGTTTTTCCAGAAAAATGGTGAATTTGCTGTTGCGCAATTCATGTGAAAAATGGGCAGGACAAAAAAGAACAGCCCGAAAACCCTTGCAATACAAGGACTTTTCGAGCTGCCGAGTTTGGTGCCGGTGGTGGGACTCGAACCCACACACCCTTGCGGATAACAGATTTTGAGTCTGTCTCGTCTGCCAATTCCGACACACCGGCGTTTGTATTTTTACATCTTACTCCCGATGAACTTTCTGAGAAATCGGAGGGACATCGAGGAGGGACATAAAGACCATATGCTGTATTCAGTTGTCAAAAGCCTTGATACGTCAAGGGTTTACGCTGCTGCGGCGTGAAACGGCGTTGCAGATTTTGAGTCCACTACGTCTGCCAATTCCATCACACCGGCATGTACCCTCTATTATATAGTGTCTGGCGAAGAATTGCAACCTTCTTTTACAAAAAACACACCCACTATTGTACGCCTCCACTTTTGAAGAGATACACTTTATCGCCCCTCTTGCAATATTTCCGGCGGGATGGTATAATCAAAACATTGGAGATTTTGCCGGCAAACCGGCTTATATTATGCGATAGTGAGGGTACAGACCATGTCCGGACATTCAAAGTGGAACAATATTAAACGCAAGAAGGAAAAAACCGACGGGCAGAAGGCCAAGATTTTTACCAAAATGGGCCGTGAGATTGCGGTGGCGGTCAAAGAGGGCGGCAGCGCTGACCCGGCGTCGAACTCCAAGCTGAAGGACGCCATCGCCAAGGCAAAGGCTAACAACGTGCCCAACGACAACATCGAGCGCATCATCAAAAAGGCCGCCGGCGACGGCAATGCCGACAACTACGAAGCGCTGCAGTACGAGGGCTATGGTCCCAACGGCATCGCCGTAATCGTCGAGACGCTCACCGACAACCGCAACCGCACGGCGGCAGATATGCGGCATTATTTTGATAAATACGGCGGGAATCTCGGCCAGACCGGTTGCGTGGGCTTCATGTTCCATCAGAAAGGCATCCTGGCGATCGAGGCGGAAGGCCTTGATGAGGACAAGGTGATGGAGGATGCGCTCGAAGCGGGGGCGGCGGATTTCTCCACCGACGGCGACGTATTCGAGATCACCACCGAACCGGATGATTTTTCCGGCGTGCGCGATGATCTGGAGGCCAAGGGCTATTCGTTCGTTTCGGCGGAAATCGAGCAGGTGCCGGATGTTTATACTGCGATCGACGATCCCGACCAGGTGGCGAAAATGGAGAAGCTGCTGGAAATGCTCGAGGATAACGACGACGTCCAGAACGTCTGGCACAACTGGAATGAACAACATCAAGACGGCGATCAATAATAAAAGCAGGGTGTTATAGATTTGTCCGGCCCGTTTATTATGATTTTTGAAACCAAATTTTCCATACACGCTTGCTTTGCTTCAAGGTCTGCGTCTGAAGTTAATAGGTGATACGCACTCAGCAGCCTTTCTCTAAGCCTGTCAAAATCAGGCTTTGGGGGAAGGCTGCTTTTTTCTTTTTCTTCCTTGGTTTTTGCTATCTCGGATTCAAAGTGCTTTTTGTTCGTCTTATATTCTTCCAGGCTATCAATTCCAGATAAATACGCATCTTTTGCACGTTTAAGTGATAGCGTAAGTCGCCTGATGTCTGCATCATAATCCCGCGTTACAGGGCATTCAGAAGGGATCAAAAAGGCATCAAACAATTCGGGATTTTTTATAGTGTCGTGTAACGCCTGCAAAAAGAGATTTTCCAGGATCGGAACGCGTATACATGGGGACTGCATGCACTTTCCTTTCATTCGGTTTGTGCAACGGAAATTGTCTTTCCGGCCGCCGTATGACCGATTATAGCTATACGCCCCTCCACAAACACCGCAGCGGATTTTTCCGCTTAGCCAGTGACGGTGCATTTCTCTCGGCATTTGTTTTTTGCCGAGTTTACTTTTTCGGTCTGCATATAATTCCTGCGTGCGGTCGAACACGTCTTCCGGTATGATAGCGGGATGATCTGCTTTAATGCAATATTCTGTCCCGTTGGATTTTACACGCATATATCCCTTATAGATTACGTTTGTCAGTATATACTCCACTTGCCTGCTGTCAAACGGATTTCCTCGGCGCGTCATAACTCCAGCGCCACTTAATTCGACGGCCAAGCGGAACGCGGTCTTTCCGTCTCTGTATTGGTCAAAAATATACTCGACAATTTTAGCCTCGTCCGGGACAATTTCAAAGGTCGCCCCTGGTGCTGGACGGATATAGCCAAATGGCGGTTTTGTAAATACTTCGCCACGCAGTATTTTCTGTTCCTGACCGCGCCTGACATTTTTAGATAGCTTGCGGCTGTACATTTCGTTCATTGCCCCAAGCAAAGCGTCAGTTATTAAGGCGTTATCGTCGTCAAGGATGGGTTCCGTGATGGATATCAAATCAACCCCGTTTTGCTTCAGGATCGATTTATATACAATCGCATCCTTTAGATTTCGGGCAAATCGGCTGCTGTCATAAATTAGCACTGTGTCAAAGTCGCCAGAATCGCTATCATCTATCATTTGCATAAAAGCAGGTCTTTTTTCGGCGGCTCGGCCACTGATTCCCTCGTCTTCGTATTTTCCGACTATTGTGTATCCGTTCCTATCAGCAAACTCTTTAATAAGCCGCCACTGGCTTTCGATGGAGTGTTCCTGCTTGTCTGTTGACATACGCATATATGCTTTCGCGCGTTTCATCGTTTCCTCCTTATTTATTTTTTAAAAGCCTATTGACAATACGTATAATACGTGCTACAATGTAAACACAGAGAGGGGGAGATCAAGAGATGCCGATGAAGCCCAAAGAAATGATGCAGCTTTTGGAATCCAAGGGGTTTAAGCTTATTCGCGTCAATGGATCCCATCATTTCTATGAAAACAAAGAAACAAACAAGCGGGTTGTGGTTCCGGCACATACAAAAGACCTGAAAAAAGGAACAGAACAAAGGATATTGAAGGATGCGGGGCTGAAATAATCCCCGCGTCCGAACCATATACTAAGCTATGACTGAAAGGGGCAATACAGATGAATAAGTATTATTATCCGGCAGTATTCCAGAAAGAAACCGATGGGTTTTCCGTGTGGTTGCCTGACGTTCCTGGTTGTATTTCTCAAGGGGATAATCTTGAGGAGGCCGTGGATAACATCAAAGACGCTTTCGGATTATTCGTGGAAGAAGAAAAGGCGAACGGAGCTACTATTCCAGCGGCGTCACTTCCGGGAGATGTAAAAACTGAAGAAGGGCAATTCGTGGCCTTGGTAGAATTTGACTGGGCGGAGTATCTTAGGAAAAACGATACCCGCACGGTTAAAAAGACGTTGACCATACCCGCATGGTTAAATGCTCTCGCCGAGGAACAGCACATTAACTTTTCTGGTGTATTAAAATCAGCGTTGATCGAGAAGTTACATGCCTAATTGTTATTTGCCTCCTTACCGTTTGTATAGGTAAGGAGGCTATTTTTTTATATGTTTCAATCCACGCTCCCCGTTTGGGGAGCGACTAAGTACTATATGTTTTTGTCAACGCCCTGCCAGCTTCATGGTTGGCTGGGCGTTTTTATGTCCGTTTTCTAGTTTCGTTTGGTATCTTTCAATACGGTTTTTAAACTCTTCTTTTTCAAACTGATTTTTAGTGGTTTTTAAACCGTCATAGCAAACGGAAATGGCCTTTTCATATTCTTTACTTTTCTCGTAAATTATGGCGAGCCTAATAAAGGCAGTATCATAGGAAATAAGCCCGTGCGAAATTATATCTCTCTTTTGAGTATCAGTTAGCAGATCATAACGCTGAGACGATTCAAGCCTGTCATCCACATATTCCTTCTCTGCTAAAGGTATCAATTTTATATCTTGCTTACAATAATAGATACACATATCTAAGTAATCCTGAGATACCTCTCGATATTTATAGTAAAATCCGATTAGTCTAAGTAGCGCATAATGCTTGTTTACATACCCGTCTGCATTGTGATAAGAATGGAGTAAGTTTTGTTCACTTTCCGAATTAAATACAGGCAATTTCTTTGGCTTTTTTGGAAGATTATCGAAACTCAGCGGAGTGGAACGTAGTCTATCCAACAGTTCTATAGCGCCTTTGGTTAGCCTGTCACTGTATTTTTCAATATCTCGAAAAAACGAGGCTATTCGATTCCTTTTGGCAGCCTCAGTTTTTAACCCAGAGGCTTTCCCGATTACAGACTCCCATGACTGCATTAAGAACGTATTTAATAAATCGGGATATTCTGCTTTGTAATGCGTCCACTCATCGTAAGGGGTAGGGGGAGTATATACATAATCCCGTGCATATTTCATTAGGGATTCAAGAGAGAGAATCAATGCATCATAATTTTTAAAAAAGACATTTGGGGAAACGGCATCACGTACCCATTTCTTTTGAGAACCGATTTCACAATACACTAAATATACATATGTATCTAGAGAGTACTCGTCGGGATTTATTCCCATAAAATATCTCGCCTCCGCTAGAAATGCAATCATTTGGAAATTTGACCCGGTTAAAATTTTGCCCGAAGTTCTATCACCTTTCCGATTATTTTTACCGGCAAGGTTTCAATTTGGTCGTTGGAATAAAACTTTGGCTCGTAGGATGGATTGCTGGGAATCAGCATGATGCCTGCGGGCTCTTTTTTTATGCGCTTGACTGTGGCCTCGTCGCCGTTTACCAGCACCACAGCAACATCGCCGGAATCGCAGTCATCCTGTTTGCGGACGATGACCACATCACCGTCTTTTATGCGTGGCTCCATGCTCTGCCCTTTAATCTGCAAGGCAAAATAGTCGCCGGCCGACGCCATCTGCGCATCGATTTCCTCATAGTCAAGAATTTCCTCTACCGCTTCTATAGGCGTTCCAGCAGCCACCTTACCCAGCACAGGGATCCACTTACTTCCCGGCCTCGACGGAGCGGGCGGGCCGTCTGTAACAGATTCGCGTCCGAGGAGGTAGTCAATCGGAACCTGAAAATAATCTGCGAGTTTAGAGGTGCTTTTAGCAGACGGAACTTTTCTACCAGATTCCCAATCGCTGACTGTGGGTTGCGAAACTCCCAAATCAATGGCAAGTTCTTTTTGCTGTTTCCCCGCCATCTCTCGTAATTCTTTTATACGGTTCATCGACTAGCACCTCCAAAACCATTTTATAGCTAATAGATATATAAATCAAGAAGAAAAAAATGCCTTTTAGCTATTGACAATCCGGAACAATGCGTTATAATATAGCTATAAGGCATTTACAGGCGGAGGTGATAACCTTGAGAGACTGGCTTATAGCTATACGGGAAGAACTTGGCTATTCACAAAAAAGAATCGCTGAACTAGCGAAAATTTCACAACCGTCATACTGCAACATAGAAAAAGGCGACAGAAATCCAGCAGTAGAAACAGCAAAAAAAATAGCCGAAGCGCTGGGCTTCGACTGGACGCGGTTCTATGACGACCAGCAGAAAGGCGCATGAAAAAGCCCGCTCCGAAGAGCGGGCGGATGAGGAGATATTATGAAAAAACTAGCAGCCATCATAAGCGTTACTCTGCTTGCGGCGTTTCTGCTTTCGGGATGCTCCGAAGCCGACAAGGTAAATGCGAATCTTTCCAAAGATGCCGACTATTTCAACTGCGAACGGCGGATCACCGTCTATAACGCCAGAACAGACCTTACCATTCTGAATGTGGAGGGGTACATGTCCATCAGCAATAACAATAATAGCGAGTTGATTGTGACGTGTAAGGTCGGCGAAAACGAGTACAAGAAAAATTATATCTACCTAAATGATTATACCTTGTACGTTGTCGAGGACATTTCCGGAACCCACACTGACCCCTACCATTATAAAATGTACTTTCATACCGAATTTCCGTTTGATGTTGACGTAAAACCATAAAAGCCCGCTCGAGCGGGTGGGGAGGTGAGAAAATGATATCCGTGGCTGGGTGGACGGTGACAACACCTATTATGGTAATGCCAGACGGGTCGTGTCGCAGCTTTGATACATTTACGGAAAGCGAACTTGCGGAGTGGGCAAAGCGTGCGCAACGTCGCGCCATGCGAGCAGCAGGATACATACCGGTTGAAGACTGTAATAACGATGCAGCAGGAGGTGAAATAAATTGACAGAATGGTTTACAAGTCCGGCGAATACCGCGATTGCCTGTCTTATGGTGATCGTACTGGCGGCATTTACCATCCGCGAAATAGGACGGCGGGATAAGGACAACACACCGAAGCGTCTGCGGCCGGAGGATATCCGGCAGAGGCTCAAAAAGAAAGCCGCCGCCAGTGGTAACGACACTGACAGCGGTAAGTGCAGAGAAAAACACTCTACCCACATTATACGTGGAGAAACGGAGAATGTCAAATGCAAGTAGGAGATTTTGTTAAGGGTTTGCCCGGATCGCCGTATTCCATCACAACGGAAGATATGACCAGAGGCGTTGTGACAAGTGTGTATGGAGACAGAATGTCTGTAAAGGTGTTAGATCATGCAAAGGATATGCGCGGTACATTTGATGTGTATAAGCAGTATTTTGAGGTAATCGGTCATGTTAAGCCGTTTGTCCGGAAAGATGTGATGGAATTATTAAAATCAGGTTGCAAAAAAGCTTTGCTGGATTACGACCTGAGCGGAGCCAACCTGAGCAGAGCCGACCTGAGCGAAACCAACCTGAGCGAAGCCAACCTGAGCGGAGCCGACCTGAGCGGAGCCAACCTGAGCGAAGCCGACCTGCGCAGAGCCAACCTGCGCGGAGCCGACCTGCGCAGAGCCAACCTGCGCAGAGCCAACCTGAGCAGAGCCGACCTGAGCGAAGCCGATCTGGATTTTTCCTGTTTTCCCTTGTGGTGCGGGGGATTGCACATAAAAACGGATGTGCGTTTAGCTGCACAGGTTGCCTATCATTTATGCACAATGCAGTGCGATGACGCGGAATACATTGCCATGCGAAATTCAATCCTGGAGTTTGCAAATAAGTTTCATCGCGTCACAGAATGCGGCATATTAACGCCGATCGACGGAGGCGGGGAAAATGTCAATCTTTTGTGACCTGCTTGTTGGTGACAGCCGGATGGAGCCGGTAGATAGCTGGGACTGGCCGCAGGCGGTTTACGGCGAATGCGCGGGCTGCGGCGCGGTCATCCCGGACGATCGGGTGTTTGATTTTGAGGCGCTGATATGTGCTGACTGTGAAAGGGAGGTATACGGAAGCTGTGGACAAAGAGAAGATGCGGTCTGAATCGATGGATGTTTGCCGGTCTATCGGGGCGGCAGCAAAATCGGCGCTTGATTATTTTACTGAACCGGATGACAGGACGCCAGAGCATGTCAAGCGTGTGTATGATCTTCTGACCAACATCAAGATGCTTGCGGGATGCTACGAAGATAATCTGGAGGCGGAAAAGTGATGGACAATTATTTTACCGAGCTGAATCAGGTAGACGTATCCGGTAAGATCGAGAAGAAAAACGGGCTGTCTTACCTGTCCTGGGCATGGGCGTGGGGTGAGCTGAAAAAGCGGCATCCTGACGCGGTATACACGATATATGAGGACGCGCAGGGAATGTTTTACCACACCGATGGGCATACCTGCTGGGTCAAAACCGGTGTTACAGTGGGGGAAGTGGAGCACATTGAGTACCTGCCGGTAATGGACTACCGGAATGCGTCAATACCAGCAGATAAAGTAACCAGCACAGATGTCAACAAGGCAATTCAGCGTAGCCTGACAAAGGCAGTTGCACGGCATGGCTTGGGTCTGTACATATACGCCGGGGAAGATTTGCCAGAGGGAACACCTGAACCGGATATATTGTGTGAAGGCTGCGGGAAGAAAATCACCAGCACCAAAAAGAAAAATGGCGAGGCGTGGCCGTCAGATCAGATCGTGGAATATTCCCGTTCCCGCTATGGGCATGTGCTGTGTCCCGCCTGCATGAAGGTAGCGGAGGCAAATAAGGCATGAGGCAATGCCATATTTGCGGATCAACGCAGTGGATTGAGCGACACCATGTTTTTGGTGCAGGTAATCGTAAGGCTTCAGAGCGATTCGGAATGGTAGCCGATTTATGCCACTACTGCCACAATGAGCCGCCGAACGGTGTACATCACAACCGTGAGAACGATCTGCGTCTCAAGCGTGAGTATCAGGCAATATTTGAGGCACAACATGGACACGATGCTTTTATGCAGGTGTTCGGGAGGAATTATCTATGAGTGGGCAGGATTTATATCTAAGCATGCAGAACACTGTAAATTTGCTCAATGCAGCCCTGAAACAGTACGGCGATCGGGGAAGGGCATGGGCAACAGCAGAGCGAGAATATCGTGTATCACTGGCGAAGAAGATTGTTGAAGAGCGGGACAAGGGCACTCCGGTAACGGTTGTACAGGACGTATGCCGTGGTTCCGTGGAGATTGCAGAACTTAAATTTAAGCGGGATTGTGCGGAGGTTGTTTACAAGTCGGCGCAGGAGGCCATCAACACCTACAAATTACAGATCAAGGTTTTGGAAAACCAGATCGACCGGGAGTGGAAAGGATGACATGCCCGATCTGTGAGAAGCTGGGCACGTTGGGACTGCCGGAGCACTGAGTGCATTGCAAGGCATACGGCGTGCCTGTCCACATGGCGCACTGCGTCAAATGCAAATATCACCGGTATGGTTTTTCTATCGACTGGTGCATGTACAGGAAATTACGAGAAAAGGCAGGTGTTTTGATTGCCGGCCCCATACAAACAAGGGCTGAATTATTACCCCCGGGAAATCGGAATGATGAAAAACAGGAAATTCCGTAAACCCCGCATGAAACACGGTTATGTCGTAAACGTAATTTACGACGCCATACTGGACTTGATATACGGGGATAAGGGATATTACTTGGACTATTCGGAACCGGATGATGTGATTTGGGAGATACAGCAGTATCTGTTCGGGAAATATCAGGTATCAAGTGAAGAAATCGCGGAGATCATTGAGGAGCTGGTGGCGTGTGAACTATTCAGCGGCGACCATTTCAGAGCCAAAATACTGACCTCCAAACGGGTACAGGAGACATTCTATAGTGCTACTGTAGACCGTAAGGCGATTGATGTTGATTTTGGAATATGGCTCTTGACCGAGGAAAAAATGCGAGAGCTGTCGTCCAAAAGCATTATTCTTGACAAATTTATAAATCGTCCGATTAACGCAGTAAATCATCCGAATAACGGGGTAAATCAGCCGAATAACCCACAAAGTAAAGGAAAGAAAAGTAAAGAAAAGGAAAGCAGAGGAGAGGAGCCGCCTCCGGCGCCGCCGCCATCGCCCAAACAGGACGAGCTTGTGAAGAGATACGGGCAGGCGTTGGTTGACACCTACATAGCCAAAGCGCAGCGATACCGCAAGACCGGTGCACAGGCTGTGCTGTGTGCAGCGCAATGGCTGGCCGAAGACGATGCGGCCGGGAAGTTTGCAAAGAAGGCGCATAGAAGCGCCATACCTTCCGGATCATCATCTCTGCATCTGGACGACTACGAACAACGGTTAGAAAGCTATATACCTGTATATCGAAAGGAGACAACAGATGAATAGTATTTGTTTGCTTGGCCGGCTGACGGCCGACCCGGAGCTTCGTACAACCCAGACCGGAATCGCCGTAACCGGCTTCAAAGTTGCGGTTGACCGGTCATACACCCCGAAGGGGCAGGAGAAACAGGTGGATTTTATCCCGGTGCAGGCATGGCGACAGACGGCGGAGTTTGTCTGCAAGTACTTCCGCAAGGGGCAGCGGATCGCGCTGACCGGATCGCTGCAAACCCGGTCATACACCGACCGGGACGGCAACAAGCGTACAGCCTATGAAGTGGTGGCCGACAATGTGTTTTTCGCAGAATCCAAGAACGGTGGCACTGCACCAGCTGCACCTACGGTGGATTACAGCGACCGCGTGCCGCAGAGCAGTTCGCCGGCCGATGATTTCGAGGAAATCCCGGACGAGGATTCCTTACCGTTCTAGGAGGCGAAAGATGGGGTACACACACGGAAACAAATGGACAGACGATTTGATTAAGCAAAAAATTCTTGAGGTCGTTAAATTCAATCACTTAACCAGAATGCCCACCAGAAGCGAAACGGAGCGGTATTATGGGGATTGCTCGCTTACAAATGCAGTATCCAGACGTGCCGGAGGGTGGTATTCGCTGGCAGAGGAATTAGAATTGCCGATAAAAGAATGCGAGACAACGTTTGGAAAATCAAACGAACAGGTTGTGGCAGAAAAACTGATATCTCTCGGATTCGATGTACGCCGTATGCCGCAAAATTTTCCATACGATTTGCTGGTGAATGATTGTGTAAAGGTTGATGTTAAAGCAAGTCGCTTGTACCGCGGCAAGGGAGGAAACTTCTATTCTTTCAACTTGGAAAAGCCGTTTTGCACATGTGACATTTATGTGCTTCGCCTGATAGGCGATGATGGCGGAGAGGTAGAAACTTTAATTATACCAAGCGCACACGTGTCAACCAACACACAAATTTGTGTGGGAGAAAACAAAAGCAAGTATCGGAAATATAGCCAGATGTGGAATGTCGTTTCAGAATATTGTGATTTTATGGAATCGGCGGGAGGTGCGGGATGATCTTTGCGATTGATCCGGGCACCACAAAAAGCGCGTGGGTGATGCTGGACGGTAGCTTGAAACCTATGCGCTTCGGGATATCACCGAATGAGGATTTACTTGCGGATATCGGGGCTGTTCCGTCCGAGTATGATTTTGTTATCGAGATGATCGCCAGCTATGGTATGGCGGTAGGCAAAGAGATATTCGAGACATGCGTGTGGATCGGACGGTTCTGGGAGGCCGCATACGGTATGCGAAGCCGTAACCGCGTATACCGCATCGACGAGAAGATGAACCTTTGCCACAGCGCACAGGCTAGAGACGCGAACATACGGCAGGCGTTAATTGACCGATTCGGGGATGTTGGCACCAAGCGAAACCCCGGCTGGTTTTACGGCGTCAGCAAGGATGTATGGGCGGCGATTGCCGTTGGTGTGACGTGGCATGATCGACACGGAGGCACAGAAAAATGATCGTTGACAAACTTTGTGAACGCTGCGGCAAGCTTATGGCGCAAGTCCAGCATAACCGAAAACGCTGTCCGGGGTGCGCGTATATAGTCCATCGGGAGCAGATAAAGCAGAGGTACATAGACCGGAAAGATACGATGACGCAGTGCCGTGGGAAACAGGTTAAAAGGACAACCATATCAGACATAAACAGGATCGCCGCAGAATCCGGCTTGTCATACGGCAAGTATGTTGCAGCTATGGGAATCGTAAGGAGGCAGTAGCATGACATATTATGAAGATTTGTACTTTCCGGCACCCTGCGAAATTCAAAGCCTTTATAACCGTGGATGGACAGTGAATAGGCTGTCAAAGCTTTGTTATGATATGCTGCCGGAATGTGAACAAAAGAAGGACCATTCTGCGAATGTTGCCCGAAAATTTGTGTTAAGTGTTGTTTACGATCTTAATTTTGATAAGGAGGGCGACGAAAATGGCGAAATCACTGGATCAGCTAAGAACGGAAAACCCGGTCTTGCTTGCTAGGCTGCGGCATTTACTGGCGAGTGACTTTATAGCAAGCTTTGACGCAGTAGACCCGCGGACACATACGTATAAGCGGGACATTAAAGAGGCCGACTCCGGCTCGGTGCAGCATGGGCAGTGGGTTGATTACATGCCGATATTAGGCGCTGGGGATTTACTGACCCGATGCTCCGTGTGCGGCTTGACGCATGACGCTAAAACACCCTTTTGCCCGAACTGCGGGGCGAGGATGGACGGAGGTGCAGAGAAATGACGGCTGATTTTATAATCGTGTCTAAGCCGGCATATATTCAGTTTGAATGCCCCTATTGCCATTATGAAAACGACATCCGATGGTGTGATATTACGCCTCCGGATTACTGGGGCGACAGGTGGGACGACGTTGAATGCCAAGAGTGCGGGAAAATGGTGCAGCTGGGGGAGTGGGATTATGAATGATCTTAAAACGAAGTGTACTAGCTGCAGAAAGTACTTAGATTGCAGCACGGGGAGCGGGCTTACATGGCCGTGCGGCGCGTATGTGCCTGTCGGTATGACCAACGGCGACCGCATAAGGCGCATGACAGAGGGGGAGCGTATATGAGCAGGTATGTCAATTTTGACAATATTGTCGAATATTTGAGGGCAATCAGGATGAATAGTAAAATAAACGATTCGCCTTACATGGATGCCGCGTTGTTGAATATGCAGCAGTTGCTTGAATTGGACATATGTAACATACTTATATTCGACTGCATAGAAATTGGCGGATGCAATGATTGTTTGTGGAAAAATCGCCATCAGAAGTGCTCTTGTTGCCGAAGGAACCGTGTGCTGAAAGATTGTTACACGCAGCAAGAGGACACGCCATGATCATATCCACGCAGATCGTGACGGTATGGGTGCTGACGCTGTTTATGGCGTATCTGGCGGGAAGGGGGCAAAATAAATGACTGAAGACGAATATAGCAGTACATTTAGATTTTCGAAATGGATATATGCCTTGAAGAACTTTATTGATGCATCCTATGATCTGACAGACAACGACTTGCAAACCATCGAAAAAGCGATAGAAACGATGAAAATAATGCGAACAAACGATAACCCCGCGGAGTAGCTGACCAGTAGGAGGGACAAGCATGAATAATCAGCAGATTTGCCCGGGAGGCAAAAAGGATGATGGCGGAAAGAACCGGCTTGATTTGATCCCGCCGTCCGTGATTCTGGCACTGGGGCGGGTGATGACCTACGGCGCTGAAAAGTATGGCGCAAATAACTGGCAAGGGGTAGATATCGACCGTTACTATGCCGCACTGCTGCGTCACGTGATGGCATGGCGCAGCGGGGAAAGCAATGATCCGGAAAGCGGTATGCCGCACCTCTGGCATGTGCTAACAAATGCGGCGTTTATGGTGTTTTTGGAGGGTAAACCATGACCATTGTGTGCGACAAAGACCGATGTCGCTGGCGGGCAGGGCTGTGTCCGCCATTTCGCGGCAGCGTGTGTCCATTCGGGGGCGGGATAATTACATATAAGGCGGAATCAGCGCCTGTCGCTGTGGATGCAAAAGCGATAGCAGAAAGATTTTACCGCCGCAAGGCATGCGAATGGACGAGGAAAAGTCAACGCAAACGGAGAGAGGCGGGAAAGCGGTGACCAACGCAGAAAAAAAGGCAATCCTACTGGAGTATCAGGCGATCGAACGCAGGATCAACCGGTTGCTGGATGAAAAGCGGGGATGGATGGAGAAGGCGACTGCGGTTAATCCCGTCCTTTCTGACATGCCCAAAGGCGGCGGCACAGATAAAATCCAGAACGCCGTGTGCCGGATAGCGGACATCGAGGCCGACATCAACCGTGAGATCGACCGGCAGATCGACCTGCGGGAGCGCATCGAAACGGCGATATGTGCAATCCCGGACGGCAGGCTGCGTGACCTGATGCGGTATCGGTACATAGACGGACTTACATGGGAGCAGATTGCGGTAGAGATGCATTACAGCTATGTCCACATATGCCGGATGCATGGGCAGGCGCTGGCTGTAATCATGTTATAGAATGTTATACTCACCCTGTGATATAGTGTACTTGTGGAAGGATGTAAAGGCGCTGCGGGAAACCGTGGCGCTTTCTTTGTGCCGGCATAGGATACGCCGGCGAGGTGGGTGGGCAGGAAATACATACGCAGGCGGGGATATAGACGACATCCCCCCATAAATTTAAAAATTTTAGGCCCCGGAGAGACCGAGGAGAGAGCCTATAATTTTATTCTGAATAACCTACTAAGGGGGTGGAGATTGTGGCTGTCAGACTTACTGATAAACAGAAAAAGAAAATAGTGGCGGATTATCTGGAAACGCAGTCGATAAACTCCGCCGCGAAGAAAAACGGCGTTTCGTGGAAAACGGCAAAGGTAATCATATCGAAGGATGAGGACCTTACCAGAAAATTAGAGCAGAAAAAAGAGGAAAATACGGCGGATATTTTGGCCTACATGGAGAGCCAGCGAGATGCCGTGTGTAAAATCCTCGAGGCAGGCTTGAAAGTCCTTCCGGAAAAGATAGAGAATGCACGAACAGCCTCGGAAGTTACCACGGCGATGGGGACACTGATCGATAAGTTTACGGCAGAAAATCGCACACGTACTTCCGATAGTGCGGTAAAGGTGATTATTGATGTCTGAGACGCGTTTGTCAACCGTCCTCGGGTCGGCGTACCATGCGTTCGCCCGAGACGTGTTCCAGCACGGGCACACCCACTACGACTTATCCGGCGGGCGCGGTTCGCTGAAATCCTCCGCGGTGTCGCTGCTGGTGCCTTTGCTGCTGGTGAGCAATCCAGGCACCCACGCCCTGGTGCTGCGCAAGGTGGGAAATACCATTCGGGACAGCGTGTTCTCTCAATATATCTGGGCAATAGATTGTCTGGGTATGGGGGCGTACTGGGAGAGCAAGGTATCCCCGCTTGAGCTTACCTATAAGCCGACAGGGCAGAAAATCCTTTTCCGTGGGGCGGATGACCCCATGAAAATCAAATCCATCAAGGCGCCTTTTGGCTATATCGCCGTGACGCACTTCGAGGAAAAAGACCAGTTTGCCGGCCGGGCTGAAATCCGAAATATTCTACAATCCACCATGCGCGGAGGCAGCAAGTTCTGGAACTTTGAGAGCTATAATCCGCCGATCAGCCGGGATAACTGGGCAAACATAGACAGCCAGGAGGAGCGCGCAGACCGGTTGTGCGTAAAGACTACATACCTGCAAGCTCCTCCGGAATGGCTTGGCGAGCAGTTTTTGATTGAGGCCGAGCATCTGAAAGAAACCAACGAGCGAGCGTATCGGCACGAGTACCTGGGGGAGCCGACGGGAACCGGCGGCAATGTATTTGAGAACATCGTAGAGCGGGAAATTACGGACGAGGAGATCGCCACATTCGACCGCATATACAACGGCCTTGACTGGGGGTACTACCCAGACCCGTGGGCCTTTAATCGGATGCAGTACGACGCCGGACAGCGGCGGCTGATTATTTTCGATGAGCTGCTCGCGCAGAAGAAGGGCAACAGAGAGACGGCGGATATGCTTATCGAGCATGGTATCACGCCCGCGGACCGTATCACCGCGGACAGCGCAGAGCCTAAGAGCGTGTCCGACTATCGCGCCTATGGGTTTGACTGCCGCGGCGCGATTAAAGGCCCTAATAGCGTGAACTACAGCATGAAGTGGCTGCAATCCCTCAATGAGATCGTAATCGATCGCCGCCGCTGCCCGCACACTTATCAAGAGCTTGTCGCTTATGAGTACGAGCGGAACAAAGACGGGGAGATCATCAGCGGCTACCTGGATGTGAACAACCACAATATCGACGCGATACGCTACGCGACGGAGAGCATATGGAGGCGGAGGGGACAATGAAAAAACTAAGAGACTGGCTCCTGCTTCGTTTCCTTCCGGCATGGGCTAAGGAATCCGTATATGAGGAAAACCAGCGTCTTCGGGAGAAGCTGGAGGAGAAACAGCACGAAATCGACCGCTTAAACGCCTACGCCGCGGGGCTTGAATACGCAGCACGGCGGCGGGTGGTTATCAAGAATGAGGTGAAACCGTGAGTATTTTTTCGACCATTACCAACAAAGCCTATGGGTATGAGGACGCCTTCGGCGCGGGGGACTGCACCTCGCAGGAAATGAAAGACGCCGTCGCGGAGTGGTTCGAGCTGTTTTACCGGAAAGAGCCGACCAAGTACGAGGACCCCTGCCAGCGAATCCCCTATACGGTTGTGAACAAGATCGTCAAGACGGCGTTTGGCGAGTATACGTTCGCCAGCGAGAATGCGTTCGCGAGCGGCATCATGGACGCGCTGTACGATATTCATGCCCGGGCGATGCACGACGCGCTGATCGGTGGGCTGGCATATATCAAGCCGTTCCCGCTGGGTGACCGGTTCACCTTTACCAGCGTGTCGCGTGCAAATATGCTTGTGTTTGGTAAGGACATAGACGGAAACCCGACGGATATCGGTACGGCCGAGAGAACGATTGCCGGCAAGTCCTATTATACCCTGCTGGAACGGCGCACCATCGGGCAGGACGGCAAGCTGACCATCCGGAATAAGCTGTACCGCTCGGATAGCCGGGATACGCTGGGCAAGCGGGTCCCGCTGTCAAGCATACCAAGGTACGAGACGCTGCTGGATGAATACACCTACCCGGAGCCTGTGGGGCTTGGTATGGTGCCGCTCCGTTGCCCTGTACCGAACTGCGTCGACGGAGGCACCGATCCGGTGAGCGTATACGCGGCCGCCGTGGGGCTGATCCACAATATCGACCGAAACGAGGCGGAGCTTTCCGGCGAGTTCGAGCGCGGCAAGTCTCGGCTGGTAGTGTCGGCGGATATGCTGCAAAAGCGCACCGTCACAGATGGAGGGGGCACCGTTATTACGCGCGAGCTAAAAGATGAGGTGTTCACGGGCCTGGACGAAGACCCGGACCGTATGGGCATTACGATTTTTTCTCCTGCCCTGCGTGAACAGTCCTTTCTCGCCCGTAAGACCGAGTACCTGCGGAACGTGGAGAGCCTGATCGGCTTAAAGCGCGGACTGTTGTCCGACGTGGAAGCGGCGGAGAAAACCGCCACCGAAGTCACCTCCAGCGCGGGCGATTACAACCTGACGATTATCGACTTTCAGCGGATGTGGGAGAACGCTGCCCGCGATGTGCTCGTGCTGTGCGGCAAACTGGGGCGGCTGTACCGGGTTTCCGGGGCCGTTGAATTGTCGGAAGACGCGGCCACCATTGATTTTGGCAACGGGGTTTTGTACGACGAGGGAAAGACCTGGACGGACTATAAGGCAATGGTGGCGAGTGGCCTGCTGAAGCCGGAGATTGCGGTCGGGTGGTATTTCAACCTACCCACCGAAACGCCGAAGGATTTGGAAGAGGTGCGCGCGCGGTATATGCCGGAAATTGAGGTCTTATCGGCGGGTGATGCGTAATGCTTACGCCGGAACAGGTGCAAGGCCTGCAAGTCGCTTTCGAGCAGATGGCTGAACCGGTAACCGAGTATCTCGTCCGGGACGTGGCACGGCGCGTGTCAGAGGCCGGGCAGCTCACCAGTACGGCGGCATATCAAATATGGCGTTTGCAGGAGCTTGGTAAGTCCTTGCCGGAAGTCGAGGCAGAGGTTTCCAGACTGCTGGGCAAGCAGCTAGAGGAAATCCGCAGGCTTTTCACGCAGGCGGCGGAGGTTGGTTATAATTTTGATATTGACCGCCTGCACCCGGATGCGGTTCTGTTCGCGGAAAACACAAGTATACAGCAGATGGTGTCCGCCGCGGTCGCGCTGGCTGACCAGGACTTTCAGAACATCACGCAGACAATGGGATTCATCGGCTCAGATGGAAAAGCGAGAACGCTCACAGATGCGTATCGCAACGCCACCGACGAAGCCTTTAACCTCATCATCAGCGGTGCGACGGATTACAACACGGCCATCCGGCGGGCCTGCGCGAAGCTGATTTCTGAAGGCATACGCAGCATTGAATACGACAGCGGGATGCATACCAGCCTGGAGGCAGCCATTCGCCGGAACATGATGGGCGGACTCGGCCTGCTGGTGGAGCAGATCAGCGAGCGCAATCACGACGATCTGGGGGCGGACGGATGGGAGATATCCGCACACGCGGCAAGCGCGCCAGACCATGAGCCTATACAGGGCAGGCAGTACAGCGATGAGGCATACCAGCGTCTGAACAACAGCCTGCGCCGCCGCATCGGGACGCTGAACTGCGGGCACAATGCTTTCCCTATCATCCTGGGCGTCAACGCCCCACAGTATACCCAGTCGGAGCTTGACCGGTTCCGTGAGGACAACGCCAAGGGTGTGAACTATGAGGGCAGACACTTCGATACGGTGTACGAGGCCACCCAGTACCAGCGGCGCATAGAGCGCGCCATACGGGCGCAAAAACGTCGCGTAATGGTGGATGAAGGGTCAAGAGACGGCGAACAACTGGAACAGGATCGGATCAAATTGAGGAGGATGAACGAAGAATACCGGCGTTTCTGCCGCTCCACCAGCCTCCGCCCGGAAAACGAGCGACTGCAGGTGAGTGGGTTTGGGCGTGGACATGCGGCAAGGGTAAATGCAGGGGCTGAAAGGTATTATCAAAAATGGTCTCGCGGAATCGGCGCTCATAGATCTATCGAAACCCTTGCAAAATACTACGATGTGAAGTATACTGATTCTCCTCGGTATGAGCTGCTTAGAGGATATGCAAGAGCCGTGGAGAACGATGACATTTCTCCTCTGGTGGGCTTCGGGCGCTATGAAGAAGTGAGTAAGGAGATTAAACAGCGGCTTGTTGGAGCGAAAACCTACACTGGTGTCGTCATCGAAAGTTTTACATCACATTTTGTGGATCGAGTAATCGGGCAGACGTCTACACCTCATAAGGGGATGCGTTGCGGAGTTCCTATACCCGATGCGCTGGATGCGTTGAAAAATCCCGTAAGGGTAGGTGCTATTCGCGTACTGGAAGATGGAGACGTTCGGCAGACCTTGACGGGTGCAAAAGCGGATGTAACTATCAGCATACGCGACAAACGGCTAATACAAACAAATCCGAATGGAGCGTGATATAGATGGTACGCATGACGCTGGAATCAAAGCAGTTCTTAGAGAAACACTTGCCCGAAGCCTTGGAACCGGATTCGGTCCGCGCTGTGCTTCGATTGCTTTACGATTGGATTGACGAAAAGGGATTTGCTCCTCCGCACTACGATGAGTATAACGACCTTGGTCGAGAGGCACAGCGGGTTTACGACGACATCTATCTTAGCAGTCTGCCAGAAGAAGAACTTGAAAGGTATCGGATTAATGAAAGGTGATCGGTGTGAAGGCGGACAGCGGTGTGACGGTCCGCGATGTTTCCCCGCACGCTTACGGGCGTCTTAAGGAGCGCGGCGTGTCAGTGGACGGCATCGTGCAGGCGTTGACATCGCCGCTTGAAATCACTAAAATAAGAGAAGATAAAAGTCGGCGGTTTATAGGTGAACACATCACGGCTACCGCGAATGTCGAAACCGGAAAACTGATTACCGTGTGGGCTACCGGTGAAGACAAGCGAGACAGGCTGAAACGAAAGCGGGGATTACTATGAAAAACGTCGCCTCTCTCTTTCAGGAAGAGTGCCGGGAAGAACTGAAAAAGCAGCTGGGGATCGAGTTGTCCGATACGTACGACTACACCGAAAAGGAACTGGACGCGCTGTACTGCCAGATCACCGATGACTTTCCTTATGAGTTTGACCAGGACGGAGAACCGTTGCGCATGGGCGAAATTTTTGAAAACATCATCGATGTGTTCGTTAAAAACAAATTGATTAAAGCGTATCGATAAACCGCCCATTGCTGCGGAATACATATCTGGATTGAAGCATCTCGAAAGAGGTGCTTTTTTCATACCTTTTTGCCGCCGGGCGTAAAAACGGAAACACAAGGGACGCAACCCCGTACAAAGCATAGTGAAAGGAGCAAAAACACAGTGAAAAGAGAATTTTTGCAGAACATCGAAGGGCTGACCAAGGAGGTCATCGACGCCATCATGGCCGAGAACGGCAAGGACATCGAAAACGCCAAAAAGCCGTTTTCCGACTATGAGGCCATCAAGCAGCAGCTCGCCGAGGCCAACAAAACCATCGAGGACTTTAAGGGCATGGACGTTGATGGCGTGAAAAAGGCCGCCGAAGAATGGAAGCAGAAGGCCGAACAGGCCGAACGCGACGCAGCGCAGCGCATAGCCGACATGGAGTTCAACGGCACGCTGAAGGAGGCTATTGCGGCGGTAAAGGGCAAGAACGCCAAGGCTATCGCCGCCTTGCTGGATGTGGACGCGCTGAAGCAATCCACAAATCAGGCCGACGACATCAACGCAGCTCTGGAAGCTCTCCGGAAGGACAGCGCCTATCTGTTCGGTGATGATTCTCCGGCGCCGCCTCCGTACGCCCCCGGGGCCGGCAGCCAGAACATGAGCGGGCACAACGACGGTGTGGAGGCGGCTTTTGCTCGTCTGAACCCCGGACTAAAAATCGATTGATAAAAAGGAGAAGTTAAAATGGCACATGAACTTCAGGAGCGCTATTCTGCGCTGGTAGACCTCAAACTTCGCGATGTACTGGTTAAAAAGGACGGCGTGATCTTCAACAATCGTTATGAGGGCGATCCCAAGGCCGGCTCTGTAAAGGTCCCGGTGCGTGACACCGAGGTGGTCGTTGGCGATTATGTGAAGACCACCGGCGCCACGGCTACCCACGGGGACACGGCGTACATTACGGTGACGATTGACAAGGATAAGGCGGTAAACGAAATCATTGACGGGTATGACGCGGCGGCGGTGCCGGATAACCTGGTCGCTGACCGGCTGGATTCCGCAGCGTATTCCCTCGCGCTCCAGATCGAAAAGGACGCCACCACCGCGCTGGAGGGCGCCGCTACCACTTACAGCGACACCACGGCTCTCGCTAAAGATACCGTGTACGAGTCGATTGTTGGTGTGCGCACGGTGATGTCCAAAGCAAAAATCCCCAACGATGGCCGCCGCTGGCTGCTGGTGTCCCCCGATGTGTTCGGCCTCGTGCTGACCGCTCCGGAATTCATCAAGGCATCCGATTTGGGCGACGCGGTTGTGCAGACCGGCGCTCTCGGCCGTATCGCCGGGTTTAACGTGTTCGAGGACAATACGCTGGGCGCGAATACTGAGTTTATCGCCGGGCATCCCGACTGGTGCTGCCGTGTGAATGAGTGGAGCGTACCGGTTCACGTCCAGGACATCAATGGCTCCGGCACGTTTATCGGCGCGTCTGCCGTGCAGGGCCGCCGCATCTATGCCCACAAGGTTACCAAGGCCAAGACTGTGTACATCAAGAAAAAGGCGTAATGGGAGTGATTAGCCGCTATGGTAGAATATAGCTTTTATACGGAAACCTATCACGGCGGCGTTATCACCGCCGAAGAGTGGCCCTCCGCAGAGCGCGAGGCGTCCGCCACGCTGGCACGGTACAAGCGGATTTACACCGTCACCGCCCCCGCCCCAGACTCCGAGAGTATGGCGATCTGTGCTATGGCTGAGGCCCTGGTATTCAACGCTATGGCCGAGTCTGGAAGCGGGGGCCCGGTGGCCTCGGCATCCATAGGGAGCGTGTCCGTGAGCTACGCAGGCGCCTCCTCTGCGGATATGACGGAAAGAGGAAAGGCGAACCGGGTATACAACTCCTGCGCGCTGTACCTGGATGTCTACCGGGGGGTGGGGGTATGCTGATACTCCCCGCCGCCTGCCCGGTAGATTATAGCCTATGCAACCAGACGGTGACCGTGTACCACGCAGACGGGGAAAACTATACACGCATGGTATACAATCGGGCATTTCTGGATTTCCGCAAGACCGAGACCACCTCTAAAACCGGAAGCCGCGAGGCAAACGGTTTTTTACTGGTGATTCCCGGAGAGGGTACATCTGTTTATGTCGGCGACAAGGTGCTGCTGGGCGAGGGCCCGCCGGTATCCACCCGCGAGGAGTGGGCCGGACTTATCCCGTCCAAGGTGGCAGGGCTGGTGGTTGTGAAGTACGTCGACACGAAATACTGGAACGGCCGTCAGGTGCATGTGGAGGCGGGCGGATGAGCACAAAATACAAGTTGATTTTGAACCCCGTCTCGCAAATTGTCAGGGATAAAGGGCTTAGTCCCGGAGGAGCTGCGCAGCGGTTCCATACGCAAAATGTGCTCCGGAGGATACAAAAGTATATGCCGTATCGCACCGGAACCACCATAAAGCTGACGATTGCGCAGACGGACATCAACAAACCCGAAATCGTGACCGATACGCCGTATGCCCGCTATCTGTTTTATGGCTATGCTATGGAGGGCAAGGCGCCCAAGCGTGTCACCGACCGGCCGCTCAAGTACACCAAGACCAAGAATCCAAATGCCGGGCCGCGATGGGATAAGGCGCTTTCTGCGGCAGAGGGTGCCGCCCTGGCTGCGGATTTGGAGAGGTACATCAAACGGAGGGGATAACGTGACAGCGCTGGAATCGGTAAAGGAATGGATTGCAACCTATCCCGGGCATGATATCCTTTCCGCGTTTAGTGTGGACTACACCGACCAGATACCCGCGAACGGCGGCATATTCCCGTCGGGGCTGGTGGAGATCAGGCGAACAGAGGATATCCTTGGAAACGTTGAGGTCGAAAACCAGTATAACTTCGGGCTGTATTATGTGTTCGAGAAATCACCCGGGGACGACGTTGGCGCCACAGTAAACGCAGACTGGATTATGGATTTCCAGGAATGGGTGCAGGAACAGAGCATACGCGGGACTGTTCCGAAATTTGGAGACAAAACAACCGCCGCCCGCGCACAGAACGGCGTTCTGTACGAGGCGGACGAAGAGGGGACGGCCACCTATATGGTGCAGCTGTCCCTTTCCTTTAAGAAAAAATATGAGGTGATTTGAAAATGGCAGATGCTCTGACTTTTAACACGGCCCCCGGCGCCGCGGTTGCCCGAAAAATGCTGATTGCGTTTCTCAACGTGGCCGCCACACCTGACACGCCGGAATGGGCACCGATCGGGAAGCGGGTCGAAGACAGCTCGCAGGAGTACGACTGGGGCGAGGAGACAAAAACCGATATTCTGGGAGAAACCTACACCACGTACAAAACCCCTGTTATCACGCAGACCTTTGACCCGTGCGAGCTGGATGCCTCCGATAAGGCCCAGGTGAAAATCTGGAATCAGGCAATCAAAGACCAGGATACCGGCGCTCTGGCCAGCAATGACATGCTGATTGTCCACATGTACGCCGGCACCGCGTCCACTGCTATGTTCGCGGAGCGATACAGCGCCTGTGCTGTCAAGCCGTCCGGGCTTGGCGGTTCCGGCAATGTCGGCATGCCCATCGATGTCACGTATGGCGGAACGCGCACCACCGGCACTGCTGCGATCTCTGGCGGTACTGTGACGTTTACACCGGCGGGCGCTGGTGCGTAAAGAGGAAAGCCGGGCGAGCGCAAGCCCGCCCGGCCCATTTATCTTTTGAGGGAGGAAAACATATGTCGATTACCACACTGAGCATTGACACCGGTATACAGGAATTTCAAATCAATAACGGCGGGGTTCTCCGATTCAATCCATCTGACCCGAACGTTTACAACCGTTTTTTCAGCGCGATAAACAATATCGACGAGGTGGACAGGGCCTTGGCTGAAGAGGTTTCCGGCCTTGAGGAAGGGGACGGAGAAGGCGCGCTTCAGGCGCTTAAGCGTGCAGACGAACGCGCGAAAGCCCTGCTTTCGAGTGTGTTCGGCGAGGCGAACAACTTCGATGATATTCTCGGGGGCGTGAACGTCATGGCGGTCGGCTCCAACGGTAAACGGGTGATCGTCAATTTATTTGAAGCGCTGAACCCGATTTTTGCGGACGGCGCCAAGCGCTGCGCATCCGCAAAACTGGAAGCCGCAAAGGCCGCCAGAGGGGACCGGCGCAGCCCGGAGAGGGAATGAGCTGGGGCCGGCTCCCGGCAACCGTGGAGATCGGCGGCAGAGACTGGAAGATCGCCACGGATTACCGCGATATACTCGACATTATCGCCCGGCTATCCGATGCGGACTGTACGGCGTACGAGCGCCTTTACGTGTCGCTGGGCTTGTTTTACGACGATTTTGAAACCATGCCGGAATCCGATTACCCGAAAGCGTACGAGGAAATGAGCCGGTTTATCTCCTGCGGCGAAGAGGATACGGGGCGCCCCTCCGTGAAGCTGATCGACTGGGAACAGGATGAGCGGATAATCGCGTCGGAGGTCAACAAGGTGGCAGGCTATGAGGTGCGTGCCGTGCCCTATCTTCACTGGTGGACGTTTATCGGCTATTTCAACGGAATAGGCGAGGGCCAGCTTTCCACCGTGGTAAATATACGCAACAAGCTCAAGCGTGGGAAGAAGCTGGAGAAATGGGAACGGGACTATTATAACGAAAACCGGCGGACGGTTGACCTGCGTCAAAAATACACGGCGGAGGAAAATGCGGAAATGGAACGTCTTAAGGAGCTGCTTGGAGGATGATGATCCGTATCATATGCCCGTATTGCGGCTATAAGATGCCTATTTTCGCGGATAAGTCGGCGGTGTGCCGCGGTGTGTGGGTAAGGTGCAAAGGCCGTAAATGCGGCAAAGAATTTGAAATAAAGATACAGGGAAACAAGTAGTGCCTGAGTGCCGATGTTCCCCACTATGGAAAGTTGGTGGAGCATGGCTGACGGAAAAGTTGTAATTGATACCGGGCTGGATACCAGTGGTTTTGAAAAAGGGGTAAAGAGCTTACCTTCTAAAACAAGCGGAATCACATCCGCCCTTAAAGGCGTAGCGGGCGCCGCGGCTGCCGCCTTCAGCGTCAAGGCTATTGTGGACTTTGGAAAAGCGGCTGTGGAACTCGGAAGCAACATAGCCGAGGTCCAGAACGTGGTCGATACCTCGTTCGGCAGCATGTCGTACAAGGTGGAAGCGTTCGCCGATACGGCTATCGAGCAGTTCGGCATGTCTGCGCTGTCCGCAAAAAAGACCGCGTCCACCTATATGTCTATGGCGCGCGGGATGGGGCTGAACGAGGAAGCCGCCTCGGATATGTCCATCAGTCTGGCCGGCCTGACCGGCGACGTGGCTTCGTTCTATAACATAGCGCAGGAGCTGGCGGATACCAAGCTGAAAAGCGTGTTCACCGGCGAGACCGAGACGCTGAAAGATTTAGGCGTCGTGATGACGCAGGCAAACCTAAAAGCGTACGCGATGAGTCAGGGCATCACGAAAAGTCTGGACTCCATGTCTCAGGCGGAGCTTGTTGGGCTGCGCTACAACTATGTGATGAACAGCCTGTCGCTCGCGCAGGGGGATTTCGCCAAAACGAGCGGAAGCTGGGCGAACCAAACCCGGATTCTTTCCGAGAACTGGAAAGAGTTTATGAGTGTTATAGGGCAAGGGCTTATACAGGTCCTCACCCCGCTGCTGCAAGTACTAAATCAGATTATATCCGCGCTTACGGCTGTGGTTAAGAGCCTGTTCCCGTCGATGTCCGAAAGCAGCGGCGCCATTCAGAGCGCGGCAAGCGGGGCGGATGCCATTGCAAGCGGGATGGAATCGGCGACCGAAGCCGCAAAGGAATTTAAGAAAACAACCGCAGGCTTCGATGAGCTGCAAATTCTGTCCTCCGGTTCCGAAGACAGCAAAAGCGCGGGGAGCAGTCAGCCGGCTATAATGCCGGCCATTGCCCCCATCGAAGGGCTTGGCAGTAAGGAAGCAAAGGAATTGAGCGGCCTGGCGGCCAGTATTGAAAAAATACTAGCACCCTTCAAAAACATATCTTTCGATAAACTTTCCAAGTCCCTCGGTAAACTGAAGGACGCGCTTAAACCGATAACAAAAAAATTGTTTGACGGTTTAGAGTGGGGGCTGGAGAACGTTCTGGCCCCGCTGTCGAAGTTTGTGATTGAGGATGTCTTGCCGGGATTCTTGGACACCCTGTCTGTGGCTGTGTCCGGGCTGGATACCGCGTTGAATGGGATCGGCGGCGTTATCGGCCGTGTCGGGGGGCAATTTGCCCCGGCGTTTGCGACATGGGGCGAGGCGCTGAACGGTCTGGGCGAGCCTTTAAACGCGACCTTTACCAAGGTCGGCGAAACCGTCAGCGGGCTGTGGAATGGAACCCTGCTGCCCTTCTCCGAGTATGTGCTTGGCGAGTTTGTGCCGTCGATTTTCAGCAGCTTTACCGAAACCTTCGCCCCGATCTTTTCGGACGTTCTGCCGGTAGCCTTCGATGAGTTTTCCCAGGATTTCGCCTTTGCGGCGGGCGTAATCGATGACGCAGTGAACGACATTTTTAAGCCCGCAATGGAACAGGCGCAGCTTGTTGCGACCGACGCGATGAACTCCATAAAAAAGAACTGGGAAGAACGCGGGCAGGGCATCCTTGAAAAGTTCCAGCAGATGAAGGAAAGTTTCAGGGAGCTGTGGGATCACCTGTACAACGGCATCATCAAGCCGGTAATCGATAATGTCATCAACAAGGCAAAGGAACTATGGGAAAACCACCTGAAACCCCTATGGGACAATCTGGTGGCGTTTTTTATGTCGCTGCAGGAGTGCGTGATGACCATCTGGAACAACTTTTTAAAGCCGATCGTTGACTGGCTGATAACCGTATTGGGGCCGATTGTCAAAAACGTCATCAATGGGATCGTCGACGTGGTGATGACCGTTGTCGGTGTGGTGTCGGATGTGGTCAGCGGTGTGATCAAGTTTTTCCGCGGGCTGCTGGACTTTATCACCGGCGTTTTCTCTGGCGACTGGGACAAGGCGTGGCAGGGCATAAAGGATGCCTTTTCGGGCATCTGGGACGCGATCTGGGGCGTGGTAAAAGGGGTGGTCAATCTGATAATTGACGGCCTTAACCTGCTATGGCGCGGCATTTACGGCGTAGTGTCCGGTATTGTCAACGGCATCGGCGGCATCGCGGAGGCACTGGGCGACCTGCTTGGTCAGGACTGGGGCTTTTCCATGCCGGCGGAGCCGCCGCTTATCCCGAAACTCGCACAGGGCGCTGTCCTTCCGGCGAACAAACCATTCCTTGCTTTGCTTGGTGATCAGAAAAACGGTACAAACATAGAGGCGCCTTTGTCTACCATCGAGGAAGCCGTTGAGAATGTGCTGGGCAGGCAAAGCCCAGACGGCCCGTATACCATTATTTTACAGGTAGGGAACCAGCGGCTCGGGAGCGTCGTCCTGCAAAGCCTGCGGGACATTTCCCGCCAAAACGGTGGGCTTGCGCTTGATTTGAGGTGATGCAGATTGATCGTATTTAAAATAGGTGACGAGGATTTTACGCGCAGCGTAAACAGCTACAAGACGAGCTATCAGATTCTCTCAAGCGAAAAAAGCGGGAGAAATGCCAGAGGAACCAACGTTATCGACGTGGTGGCGAGAAAAACAAAACTCTCCGTAGATTTCGCGAAAATGAACGCGAACGAAATGAAGAGATTTCTAACCGCCATAGAGCCCTACGTGGTGAACGTCAGTTACTGGGACGCAAAATCGGACGGGCTAAAAACCATAAATATCTACACGGGCACCCCAGAACTTACCGCGCTGCGGATGAACACGGACGCGGCAAAAAGAATGTATGACGGTTTTACGTTATCCTTTATCGAAATGTAGGTGATCGTATGTATACAACAAGCGCCGCATATAAAACGGCTATGTATGGGCAGGTTCGTATTGTCCGCGCTGCGGCGACGCTTGGCGGGGTATCGATTAAAGACGATGATAACCTGCAATCGATAACCATTGACAGGCCATGCGTCGGTGAATATCTGATCGGGTCCGCCCTGTCGGCAAAAATCAGCATAAAAGCGTACGACCCCGACGGGGAACTATCCGGCATCGAGGACGGGGCCGCTCTATCGGTATCGCTTGGTGTGGAGAACGACGACACCGGCGCCTTGGAGCTGGTCCCGTTCCCGTCTGTAACCTGCGATTCGGTTGAGTATGATCCGGACTCCGAGGTGTGCACAGCTTACGGATTCGACGACATGACCTTGCTCGACGGCAAAACCTTTTCCGAGCTGGACATCGTGTATCCCGCCACCCTGCGGCAGATTGCGGCTGCGGCTGCGGCGAAGGTGGGCGTTTCCCTTTCTTCCGACCCATTTTTCATGGATGGCCAGTCCTACACGGAAGAAGACAAGCCAAATTTATCCGGAAGCGAAACCCTCCGGCAGGTAATGGCCTGGGTGGCCGAGGCCGCGCTTTCCAACGCGATCATCGGCAGGGATGGGAAGATACATTTTATCAGCATATTTCCCGCCTCTCCGGCCTCCACAATCGACGCAAAAGATTATTTTGAATTTGAAGCAGACTCCCCATTAGGCGCTATCAATACTTTCGTACTGGGTCGGCTGCCGCAGAACGATAATGTATATCGCGAAGACTCGGACGCGGTCGCGCTTGACGGTTCTAAGGAGCTGCGGATCAACGACAACCCATTTCTCGACGGCAGGCGGGACCTGGTAATCGATCAGTATTTTGCGAAAGTAAACGGGTTAAGTATAACCCCTTACCGTCTCCGATGGCGCGGCGATCCGGCGATAGACCCGGGGGATACATTACGGGCGGTCGACAGGATGGACAACCCGGTTACTGTTTTATACGGCAACACAACGCTCGATTTCAACGGGGGCCTCAGCGCGGATACAGCTCTGGAGATTAAAAGCCTGACAGAGACAAACAAAAGCACGGCATCCTCCACGGTGAACAAGATGCGCCGCACAGAACTGCAAGTCGACAAGGTGAGCGGCGAGATCACGGCGGTGGTGCAGTCCGTCGAGGATACCCAGAACTACGTAAACGGCGCCCTTGACCGGGTGACGCAGGAGAACAGCGCCGCCATCGAGATCAGTAAGGGCAATATACTTGACACGGTCGAGCAGATATATACCACGAAAACGGAAACGCAGACCGTCCGGGAGGAGCTGTCGTCATCCATCAACCAGACGGCGCAGGACGTGGAAATCAAATTTTCGCAGGCGCAGGAAAGCACGCAGCAAGTGGCGTCCGACCTGCTGGCGGAGAAGACCGAGAGGGAAACGTATATCCGCTTTGACGCCGAAGGCATGGAGCTGGGAAAGACGGACAGCAAGATCGTCGCCAGACTGGAAAATGACCAGTTGGCTTTTTTGGAATCCGGCCGGGAGGTGGCGTATATCAGCGACAGCAAGCTGTACATCACGCAGGCGGAGATACTGACCGATTTGCAGCTGGGCAAATTTGCCTATACCCCACGAAACAACGGCAACCTGTCGCTGATCTGGAAAGGATGAGGATATGCCAAGCGTAACAAACACCTGTACCGGCTCGGCCGGCAGCAAATACACCATTACCTTGAACTATGTCATAAACAGCCAGTCGATCAGCGCGAACACGTCCAACATCACCGTATACGCCACGGTGCAGCGCAACGACGGCTATGCAGGGTCCGCCTATAACGGGTATGAGGACCAGAACCACACCACCCTGACGGTGGGCGGAAGTGCCAAGGTGGACGAAGACTTTATCCTGGACACCCGCAACAGCCGTTTACAGGAGCTGTCCCGCTGGACGGGCAACGTGGCGCACAACAGCGACGGCACCCTGACGCTGGCGCTGTCTGCGTCGTTTACGACCGATCTTGCGCCGTCCCTTACCGGCGGCAGCGTGTCCACATCGTGGACGCTGACCACCATCCCCCGGACATCGGATTTTACCGTGTCGCCGTCCAGTGTGGACGCTGGCGGCAGCGTGACGATCAAGGTCATCCCCGCATCGTCATCGTTTACGCACACCGCGACGATCGGCTTTTACGGCAAAACCCTGACGCTGGACTTCCCGGCCGGTACGACACAAAAGACGGCCACTATCCCCAAAGACTGGCTATATCAAATGACCAGCGCGACCAGCGGGGCAGCGACGGTGATCGTCGCCACAAAGTCCGGCAGCACGACCATCGGCAGCGACGCCGCATCCCTGACCATCCGCGCCCCGGCGTCGGTGGTGCCGACTATCGGTGATCTGGCTATCACCCGGATCGACAACGGCGTCCCAGAGGACTGGGGCGTCTATGTACAGGGATACAGCACGGCACAAGTACAGATAACGGGCGCCGCCGGGGCATACGGCAGCACGATCCGATCCTACGCGATCAACGCCAGCGGATTCGCCGCCAGCGGTGCGGAGGCGACCATCGGGCCGATTACGCTGTCCGGTGCGGTGGACATCTGGGGGACGGTCATCGATTCCCGCCTGCGGTCTGCCGTGATGACCAAGACCATACAGGTAGTGCCGTATAGCAAGCCGTGGTTTACCAGCACTCCGGCTGTCATCCGCAGCAACGCCAGCGGCGAAGAAGACGCCAACGGCGAATATATCGCCATTACGGCGGCGTGGGATTGCGCGGTCAAAGACAAAAACACATGCGCCGGCACATACCGCATTACACCGGTCAGCGGGTCGGCGTCGGAGCTGACGGGGACATTGACCAGCGGCGTACAGACGGTGGTACAGGCCAGCAGCGACTATTCCTGGGCGGTGGCCATTACGCTGACCGACGCGCTTGCATCGTCGCCCTATACGGCCACGGTACCCACCGGATCGACCTTGATGGACTTCCGCGCGGGCGGCAAGGGAATCGCCATCGGCAAGGTGGCGGAAGCGGATGGCTTTGATGTGGACATGGTGACAAAATTTCGGCGGGATGTGGATATGCTGGGCAGCCTGACCTTGCCGGTGTTTGGCCTGTTAAAGTCCACGCTATCCGGTGTAAGTGCAGCCACGGCCGGGACGGATTACGCTACGCCGGCGCAGGTGGATGGTGTTGTGACCATCGGCGGGACGACAGACCGGGGATACGCAAAATTTGCCAGCGGTCTGCTGGTATGCTGGGGAAATCAAGGCTTCGGGACACAGTCCATCACCACGGCATGGGGCAATTTGTACGAAGGCACAGCGTATTGTATATTTTCGGACTTTGCATACGCCTTTTCCGCAGCGCCCGCAGTAACGGCTATACAAAACTACAGGGCTAACTCTGCGTTTTTTGTTGAGGGGATTTACAGCACCACCGCAACAAGCCCGGGCAAGTTTATCCCCGTCCGGCCAAACCCGGCATCCATAACAGTTGCCGCATCCTACATCGCGATAGGGAGGTGGAAATAGTGGATATTATGCCGCCGCTGGAGTGGTATCTGGAGCGCCACGGGGACACCGTGGACACCCGGGTCACCTATTACCGCACGTATCTGATGCAGACCGACTATGTGGCCGCGAAGATTGCGGAGTGCGCCTATCTCGGCCAGCCGGTCGAGGAGAAGTACAACGCCATCTTGCAAAAGCGCGAGGAGGCGCGTCAGGCGATCAACCGCCTGAAAAACGAAACGGAGGAATGAGAATGCCGAAAATCTACCTGTCCCCGGCGGCGCACGGGAGGGACAACCCGTGCCGCTATGACAGCGCGTGCGGGGAAAACATCCACTGCAATTTGTATATGGACGAGCTGGAGCCGTACCTGCTCGCCTGCGGGTTCGCGGTCAAACGCAACCCGAAAGACCGCACCGGCGACCGGCTCAAAGAAGCGATTGCGGAATCCAACGCGTGGGGCGCCGACCTGCACTATGTCGCCCACACCAACGCCGGCGGCGGGTCTTACAGCCTGCTGATGGTGTACGATCAGGGCACCGCTTACGGCTATGCCGAAAAGCTGGCCGCGCGCCGGCGGGAAATTTACGCCGGGAATGTGAAGATCAGCGTGCAGCCGCAGTGGGACGAGCTGCGGCTGACGGCCGCGCCCGCGGTTTACGATGAGATGGTGTTCCACGACAACGCGAAGGACATCGCGTGGTTCCACGAACACCTGCGGGAGATGGCGGAAGCCACCGCAAAGGCGATCTGCGATATGTTCGGGGCGGCGTTTGTCGATCCCTACGCCAAGCCCGCCGAGCCGGCGCCGGAGCCGGAATCCGGCGGGGATGTCTGGTACCGTGTGCAGGTCGGGGCGTTCCGCGAAAAGGCCAACGCCGACCGGCTGTGCGCCGAGCTGCAGGGAAAAGGGTACGCCGCCTTTGTGAAAGCGGGGGCATAGCATGGAATGGCTTTCGAGCATTATCGTGGCGCTGATCGCCCTGCTTGGGACGGTTATCACCAACCTTGCCACATCGCGGAAAACGGAAAACAATATTCGGACGAATCAAGCCGTCACGGATACCAAGCTGGACGAGCTGACCAGAGAGGTGCGGGAACATAACAACTTCGCCCGGCGGATGCCGGTGGTGGAGGAACAAATCAAGGTCATCAACCACCGGATCGACGACCTGGAACATGAGAAAGGGGCATGAGGTATGGATAAACTGGCGTTGGTGCTGATGCTGGCGGTGACGGCGGAGGCGCTGGTGGAGTACGGCAAGAGCCTCGCGGCGGCGTTTGGCGGCGGGGACTACAAAGCGGCGGTGCTGCAGCTGTGCGCGGCGGTGGTTTCGGTGCTGCTGTGCGTGCTGTCGGGCGCGGACATGTACGCGGCGCTCGGCGTGCCGTTCAGCTTGCCGGCGGTGGGCATGGTGCTCACCGGGATTTTTGCGAGCCGAGGCGCGAATTTCGTCAATGACCTGATCGGACGGCTGCGCGGGAAAAAAGCGGAATAGGACAGAAAAAGGCCGGGCGGGGATTACTCCTCGTCCGGCTTTTTTTATGCGCACAAATATCGGCGTGCAATTTGTATTCCACCCAGCAAAAAGAACGACCCCGCCATGGTACGCATCGTTGAGAGGCGCGGCGAGGTCTGTATCATACTCATACTATATGCCACGCAATCTCATTTGTCAATATTTATGTGCAATTATTCGTAATTTGCCTTAATTAAAACACATCCAAGTTTGCATAAAAACGTGGGACGCTTCTCTTAAGCGGAATAGGACAGAACTCGCAATTCTATCCATTGTCTGAAAATGATGTAGTATATAGCAAAACGTCTGGCACAACTGGGAGCGACCCGACGACGAGGACGAAGACTGAAGAAAATAAAAAGCGGACCGAAAGCCCAAGCTTTCGGTCCGCTTTTTGCTGTCAGATGTGTTTACCGCAGACGCAGCCCCTTGGGATAGCGGTTTTTGAGTACCCCGCCGGAGGCCTTACCGAAACCCATAACCACCCCGCCGACTGCAGCGGCGGTCCACCCGAAGGCGTTGGGAGCGCTGAGGGTTTCGCCGCGCAGAAACCGCTCAGTCGCGGGATCCTCCGGCGGCAGTGAAAGCAGGCTGCGGCAGTGTTCCGGCCGATGCGCCATAAACACGGCGTGGCAGGGTTCCACCCGATTCCGGCACACCTCCGCCGCTGTGGTGCCGGCCGCGAGCACGCCGAGTCCCTGCAGCCGCGGCAGTCCCTCCGGCAGCAGGCGCACCTGCTCACGGTTAAGGACAAGCCGCCCTTGCGGGATATCGGTAAAGCACTGTGCGTATAATTCTTCTGTCATTTTACAATAAGTATCCGGTTTGGGATATACATAATCCGCAGCGGCTCCCGGATATCCGTCGTCTGCGCGGCGCAGGCGGGCGATGAAGTGTCCTTCCCCACCGTCATCCGGCAGGATACGCCGGCAGAGGGTGAGATCGGCATGGCATGAAATCTCTTTCGCAAAAGCCGATACCCGATCAAAGGCAAAGGCCGGCCGTCCGAACGGTGCGGCGCAGTCCTCAAGCGTGAACGCGGGATGATCCATCAGAAAAGCGGCGATCCGGCATTCGTTTTCCTCCGGAGCAAAGGTGCAGGTGGAATATACCAGCCGCCCGCCGGGACGCACCAGCTCGGCGGCCGCATCGAGAATATCCTGCTGCCGCGCGGCACACAGCCGGATATTGTCCTCACTCCACTGCGCGAGCGCTGCCGGTTCCTTGCGGAACATGCCTTCCCCGGAACACGGCGCGTCCACCAGCACTGCGTCGAACCAGCCGGGCAGCCCTTCGGCGAGGGTATGCGCATCGGTGCTGGAGACCACCGCATTGGTCACGCCGCAGCGCTCGAGGTTCTGCAGCAGAACCTGTGCGCGGGAGCGGACGTACTCGTTGCTCCACAGTAGGCCGCGCCCACCGAGCGCTGCTGCTATCTGGGTGGACTTGCCGCCGGGAGCAGCACAGAGGTCGAGCACCCGTTCCCCCGGCTGCGGCGAAAGCACCGTTACCGCCGACATGGCGGACGGTTCCTGCATATAATACGCGCCGGCGTGGTGCAGCGGATCCGTGCCAGCCTTAAAATCCGGCGGCACCGCGAAGCCGTCCGGCGAAAATGGTACCGGTGTCAGCGGCAGCGGAAAAAGCAAACGCAGCCGCTCGGCAGAAACTTTCAGGGTATTGACCCGCAGCCCGCGGGACAGCGGCCGGTCGTAGCCGGCCAGGAACGCAGCATAATCGACGCCAAGCAGCGCGTGCATCCGCTTCCGGAAGACTTCGGGCAGGCGGGAAGAAACAGTATCGGCCATCACATTGCCTCCTGTGGGATGGATAGGGTTCGGTTACTCAGAAGAACAGTCCACCGAAATAAGTCACGGTATCGGGACCGTTGATATACCGGACGCCGGCGTGCGCCGCCAGAAGATTGACCAGGATGCCATGACCCTCAATGGCGGGGTACAGCTGATCGGGAAAGCGGCAGGGCGCGTCCGGGTAGGTACACGTCTTGCATCGGCCGCAGCTCTCGTTGCTCAGCAGCATAAACCGGGACAGATGGTCTCGGGCGGTCGCGTCCAGGCGGGTACAGACGGTCTTGAACGCTCGCATACCCGCCTGCATCCCCTCAAAATCAAAGCTGTCCTCCAGGTCGTATTTGGCGCTGAATACCAGAATGTTCGGATAAGCAAGGCATCTGGCCCGGCATTCCTCCACCGTGCCCACCGCCGGCGGACAGGCCCACGAGGTGCCGTAGCGTCCGCAGACGTTATCCCGGCAAAGCGCGCGCACTTCCTCTGAAAACAGGATTTTTTCGGTCGGCAGCAGGCCATACTCCCAAAGGCCGATCTCCTGCGCTTCCTGTGCAGTCAGCCAGTCCGGCAGCCGTATTGCATCCTGCATCGTTTTCCTTCCCTTCTCCGGATATTCTCTTTCCCTAATCCTATCACATCCGGCGGGCGGTGTACAGAGGGGTGGGGCGGTTTTATGGTTGCCCGGTCGGACAAAGCATGGTATAATAAATCTAACTTTGCCCGCACTGCACGCGGGCGCCGGCGCCCGCGGCAGGAACTGACCGTATCCGATCCCCCAAAAATAAGTTGCGGGGGTGTGGGTTAAGCCGTTTGCAGGACTTTGCCGGTTATATGGCGCATTATCGCATCCACTTGCTCTTTATCCTTAGGTTCTCCTGAATTTTTCCGTCTTCCCCGGGAGTCGACTCGTGCCGAGCCGGTGTGCAGACGGATCCGGTTTCCCCCAAGATCTCCCGGCGAATGCGAAAGAAATAGGGGTTGTTGCTATTGGAAAACAAACGGATTGACGCTGTGCGCATCGTGCTGATGGCGCTGGTTTTTGTGCTGGGTGTACTGCTGCTCACGCCGCTGTTTTACGTGAGCAAGTGGATCAGCATCACCAATGTGCTCCAGCGCTGGGTCTATATTCTCAGCCTTGCGGGCCTGCTGTCGGCGCTGTTCACCGGCTGGCTGTTTGAGACGCTCAAAGGACGTCATCCCGCGCAGCGCACCCGCCGCGGCGTGTGGTATTATCCGGTGACGGCCGGCGTCCTGACGCTGATCGGTTTGGTGATCGGCTACACCTATCTGGGGATGTGGCCGGTCGGCGGCGCGGATGGTAAGACCGGGATGATCGTGGACATGCACCACCAGTACGCGCCGCTGCTCGCGCAGCTGCGGGAGACACTGCTCGGCGGCGGTGATCCGCTGTACAATTTCCATATCGGCATCGGCACAAGCATGCTGCCGATCTTCGGCTATTATCTGGCCAGTCCGCTGAACCTGCTGCTGCTTATTTTCCCGGAAAGCCTGCTGCCGGAGGGCATCCTTGTCATCACGCTGATCAAAAACGCCCTGACAGCGGCGCTGTTTGCCGCGTGTGTGCAGTATATTTACCGGGTGCGCAATGCGGCGGTGGCCGCGGCGGCGGTGATGTACGGCATGATGATGTATGTGCTCGCCTATTCCTGGAATGTGATGTGGCTTGACGGCGTGATGATGCTGCCGCTGGTGGTGCTCGGCTTCGAGCGGCTGATGCGTACCGGGAAATACGGTGTCTATGTGTTGTCGCTGGCCTACACGCTGTATGCCAACTACTACATCGGCTTCATGGTCTGCCTGTTTCTGGTGCTGTACTATCTGGTGTACTTTTTCCGGCAGCGCCGCAGTGCAGGCCGGCGCGCGCGAAGCTTTGGACGGTTTGCGGCCGGGTCGCTGATGGGCGGCGGTTTGGCGATGTTCCTGCTGGTGCCGGTATATCTCGCGCTTGGGCAGACCTCCGCGGCGGGGGAAAAGCTGCCGCAGCTCGACAACCTGTTCAATATGTTTGGCCTGCTCGGCCAGCAGCTTTACGGCGTCGCGCCCACCATCCGTTCCGGCAACCTGCCGAACCTTTACTGCGGTCTGCTGCCGGTGCTGCTGCTGCCGGTATTCCTCACTATGCGGGAAATCCCGCTTCGCCGCCGGCTCGCTTACGGCGGCCTGCTCGGCGTGCTGGGGATGAGCATGGTGCTCAATTTGCCCAACCTTATGTGGCACGGCATGCACTCGCCCAACGACCTGCCCTACCGCTTCTCTTTTGTGTTCTGCTTTGCGCTGCTGCTGGTCGCATTTGAGACTTTGCGGCACATCCGGCAGATCCGGGCGCGGCAGATCGGCGGCGCACTGGCCTGTGTGGCCGCGTATCTCGTTATTGCGGAGCAGGTTGGGGAAGAGCTGTCCTTCAAGAGCATTTATGTCAGCCTGCTGCTGGTGGTCATTTATGCGCTGGTGTGCCTGCTGGCCGCCCACCGCAAGCTGGCGGTGCGCGCGGCGAGCTGCCTGCTGCTGCTGGTGGTGACGGCAGAGATGACCTTCGGGGCGGGTGCTACCTTCCGCAAACTCGATTCGCAGGAGCATTATACGCTGCACAAAAACTACGTAGACAACGAGACGGTCGAGGCGATCCGCGCTGCGATCGGACGGGCCAAAGAAATCGATGAGCAGGAAAACGGCAGCGCGTTCTACCGTATGGAGCTGCTGCCGCGGCGCACCTGCGTGGATACCGCGTTGTTTGATTATCCGGGCATCACCACCTTCGCTTCGAGTAATAATTACAGCACCACCAAATTTATGGGGGATCTCGGGTACGCGATCAACGGCGTCAACAGCTATCTGTACCACAGCTTTGTGCCGGCGACCGATTCGCTGCTGGGCATCCGGTATCTGGTGTTCAATCAGGTGCTGAACAACCATCCGCAGCTGAATCTGGTGGACAGCGTCACCACCGGGGATACCACCTATCATATCTATGAAAACCCCTACGCGCTGCCGCTCGGGTATTTCACTTCTTCGGCGGTGCGTGACTGGACTTACGCCTACTACAACCCGATTCAGTCGGTCAACACGCTGTTCGGCACGATGACCGGCATCGACGCGGCTTCACGGCCAGTCTACCGGTTCCAGAAGGTGGAGATCGACCCCGACAGCCAGTCGATCGCCTTTGCCGGCAGCACCGATACCGCCTTTACCATCAATCCGGGCGGCGAAACCAAAACGGCGAATTTTACCGTGCGCATCCGTGAGCCGGGTCAGGTGTACATCTATGTGGACTGCCGGGCGGCAAAGAGCATCCGGGTCAGCTACGGCAAGCAGTCGTTCAGCGTGACGCCGTATGAGCCCTATGTCATCGACGCAGGCACCCTCGGCGAAGGGGATGCGGTCAGCGCACAGATCACTGTCGAAGGCGGCAGCTCCGGCAACATTTACGTCGTGACGATGGACGACGAGGTGTTCACCGAGGGGATCGGCAAGCTTGCCCAAAACGGTCTGGAGATTACCTCTATGACCGATTCGCATATCCTCGGCACCGTCCATGCGCCCGAAGACGGCCTGTTGTTTACCACCATCCCGTATGACGCGGGTTGGCAGGTCAAGGTGGACGGCGAACGGGTTCAGACCGAGGCGGTCGCCCGTGAAGGTATGCTCGCGCTGGCGCTGCCGGCGGGCGATCACGAGGTGGAATTTACCTATCGTCCGCGCGGGCTGCTGCTCGGCGCGGTGCTCAGTGTGATCAGCCTGGCCGCCTTTATCCTGGTGCTGGTGCACGGCCGGCGCCGGCGCGCCGAAAAACGGCTTTTTGCGGCGGAAACGGCCGGTGAAGCACTCTGGATCCCGACCGCCGCGCCGGAAGAGATCCCGGCGAGCTGGGCGGAATTTCCGCTGGATGAACCGCCTGCTGGGCAGGCACCGCCGGAGCCGCCAGGAGAACCGCCTGCGGATCCGCCCGTGACAGGAGAAGACGGCCATGCGGGACCCTGACCGACAGGACCGGCCGTCAGCGACCGGCGAAATGCTCGTGCGGATCACCCGGCGGGCTTATGCCAGCGGCCGGATCGACTGGGCCGGACGCTGCCGGGATGATTTTGCGCCGGGCTGTCGCTGGACGCTCTGCTGCGGCAGCGAGAGTCCGCGGTATATGGCGGATCCGGAGCATTTCCGGTTTATTCACATGCAGGAGGCCCTGCGGATGGAGCCGCAGCTGGCAGAGGTTTTTGCCGGATGGGCGGACGGCTACGAATACAGTGAAGCAGAGGCGGCGTTTCGTCCCTTTCTGTATATCGAGCTGCTGGAGGATTATTTATCGGCGGATGTCGCACTTGCCGCCGTGCGCCGGCTGGAGGAATTGGGATGGTCACAATCGTAATGCCCGTATACAATGAAGGGCAGTATATCTACCAAAACGTCATGACCGTGAGAGGCATCCTCGCCGACGCGGGCATCGAGCATGAGTTTTTGCTGGTGGACGACGGCTCGAGGGATCAGAGCTGGCAGGAGCTGTCCCGGCTGGCTGCCGACTGCGGCAATGTGACGGCGCTGCGGCTGTCCCGGAATTTTGGCAAGGAAGCGGCGCTGTGCGCAGGACTGGAGAATGCGGGCGGCGATGCTGTGGTGGTGATGGATGCCGACCTGCAGCATCCTCCCGAATACATCCCCGAAATGGTCCGCCTGTGGCAGGAAGAGGGCTACGATGTGGTGGAAGGGGTTAAGGAGGACCGCGGCAAGGAGTCGTTTGGCGCCAAGCTGTCCGCGCTGCTGTTTTACCGCACCTTCCGCAAAACCACCGGCATCGACATCAGCCGTGCGTCGGATTTCAAGCTGCTGGACCGCAAAACGGTGGAGGCCTGGAAAACCCTGCCCGAAAAAAGCACCTTCTTTCGCGGCCTGTCCGCATGGGTGGGGTTCAGGCGCTATGCCCTGCCGTTTAAGGTCGCTCCCCGCGCCGGCGGCGAAACCAAGTGGACCTTCCGCTCGCTGCTGCGCCTGGCGGTAAACTCGATCACCGCGTATACCGCCGCACCGCTGCTGGTGGTGTTCTGGCTGGGCGTGCTGATGGGGATCGGCGCCGTGGTGATGACCGTTCAGACGTTATATATGTATTTCAGCCACAACGCCGAAACCGGCTTTTCCACCGTCATTCTGCTTCTGCTGTTCATCGGCAGCGGCATCATGATCAGCCTTAGCGTCATCGGGTTGTATATTTCTAAAATCTACGATGAGGTCAAAGGACGCCCGCGTTTTTTGATCATGGAGCGCCAGGACGGCAGGCAGGGTGAAAACCGGAACTGAAATTTTCCGCATACCGCACCGGGGCGGCCGCCGACAGATCGGCAGCCGCCCCGGTTTTGGGAAACAAAAGGTATTTTAGATGATTGATATACTAACGGTATATCAATCCAGGCGGAATACGCAGGCCATTTTGGGTTGCGCACCGGTAACCGGATCCATTTCCATGACCATGACGTCCTGCATATAGGCGTTCCAGCGGTCCACGACCTCACTTTCGGCTTGTATACGGGCGGCGTAATCCGCGCCCTTCTCACATTCGTAATAGCCGAAAAGTTCGTTTCCGGTGTTCCAGATGGTGTAGTTGGCGATGCCGGCCTGCTTAAGCACGGCGACCAGCTCCGGCCAGATTTCGTTATGGCGGCGGGTGTATTCCTCCAGCATTCCCTCTTTTACAGTGGCTTTCCAGGCGTAGCGTTCCACGGAATGGTCACTCCTTTGTTTTTGTTTTCAGTATACCGCGGCGATCACGATTCGTCAAACCGTACCGCAGCGGTTGGGAAAGGAAGGTGACGGCCTTGTTTATTGGCAGACAGGAGATCCGCGGCTTTGCCGCCCTTGCGCCTATGGCGGGGGTGGCCGACCGCGCGTTCCGCCGGCTGTGCGTGGATTACGGCGCGGCGTACGTGGTTTCGGAGATGGTCAGCTGCAAGGGGCTGTGTTTTGGGGATCGCAAAAGCGAGGAACTGCTTATGCTGGACGAGGATGAGCATCCGGCGGCGGTTCAGCTGTTCGGCGACGATCCGGATATCATGGCGCGGGCGGCGGAAAAGGCGATGGCCGCCGGACCGGAGATCATCGACATCAATATGGGCTGCCCGGCGCCCAAAATTGCCGGCAACCACTGCGGGAGCGCGCTGATGCGGGAGCCGGAGCTGTGCCGGCGGATCGTCGCTGCGGTGGCCGGCGCGGTGGATGTGCCGGTCACCGTCAAAATCCGCAAGGGGTATTCCCGTCAGGAGGTCAACGCCGTCGAGGTTGCGCTCGCCTGTGAGGCGGGCGGTGCGGCGGCGATCACGGTGCACGGCCGCACCCGCGACCAGATGTACGCGCCGCCGGTGGACTGGGACATCATCCGTGAGGTCAAGCGTGTGGTAAAGGTGCCGGTCATCGGCAATGGTGACGTCACCGATGCGGTTTCGGCGGCGGCACTTTACGAGCACACCGGTTGTGATCTGGTGATGGTCGGGCGCGGTGCACTCGGCGCACCGTGGGTGTTCGCGCAGATTCAGGCGTATCTCGGAAGCGGGGTGCGGCTGCCCGACCCGCCGGTGGAGAAGCGCATGGCGGTGCTGCTCCGGCAGGCACGGCTGACGGCGGAGCTCAAGGGGGAGCGCATTGCACTGCGGGAGATCCGCAAGCACGCGGCGTGGTATATGCGCGGTCTGCGGGGTGCGGCCGGCTTCCGCGCAAAGGCGGGCGAGGTGGAGACGCTGGACGATCTTGCTGTGCTGTGTGTGCAGGCGACTGAAGCCAATACGCCGGACTGAAGCCTGGCTGTACCATGTATGGCGGATGCCGCGCATGGATTCCCGCTGTCAAACCGGGAACGGCGGGCGCAAAAACCCCCGTCCGGGCGAACTTCGTGAATATGCCGAAAAAAGGAGAAAAAAGTGCCCGGTAATTCGGCTTAATTAGGGGTATCTTTTTTTGCAAGGATCGGTATAATTAGGCGTGTAAGAGGGCGTTTCGCAGGGCCGGTGACGGTCAAAGGAGAAACAAGAGGATAAGTTTCCGCGTCTGACTCGTAAAACAACACATGTTTTCGAACAGATGGGGCCTTATCCTCTTTTTTGCGTCCGAAAAAGCAGTTTCAAGGGGTGTGACAGAGATGGAAAGAATGCACGGCAAACCGCAATTTGTGCCGCGGCCGCACAGCCGGCGGCGTGTGTGCAGCGGTACGGTTCCCCGACGAGGAGAGAGGTGTGACAGGTTATGATGTTTCAGATTCGCTGGCTCTGGCGCAATATTGATTCCCCATATCGCTGGAGGTTTATCGTGGGGCTGGTTCTGTCGGCGATCACCAGCGGCATGCTGCTGATCAACCCGTTCCTGACCTCGATGCTCATCGACGAGGTTATCGTTGGGCAGCAGGTGGATCCGCTGATCCCGCTGCTGCTGTCGATGCTGGGGGTGCAGGTACTGCGCCTGGTGCTGCGGTACATGATGATCGTCTGTCTGGAAACATCGTCGCAGCATCTGGTGTATAACCTGCGCACCTACCTGTTCAAGGTGCTGCAGTACCAGGAAATGCGGTTCTTCGATCGCAACCGCACCGGCGATCTGATGACCCGTCTGTCGGCGGATCTCGACTGGTGCCGGCACTGGACATCCTACCTGAGCTATCAGGTGGTGGACTGCGTGATCATGTTCACCTCCACCCTGATCATGTTTTTCTGCATCAACTGGAAGCTGACGCTGGCCCTGCTTGCGGTGACGCCGCTGCTGATGGTGGTCACTAAGCTGTATTCCAGCAAGGTGCGTCCGCTGTTCGTCGGCATGCGTGACCGGCTCAGCGAAATGAACACCGCTGCGCAGGAAAACATTGCGGGCAACCGGGTGGTCAAGGCCTTTGCCCGGGAGGATTATGAGCGGGAGCGCTTCCACAAATGCAACGAGGCCTTCAAGGACGCCAACCTGGATATCAACAAAATGTGGCTGTCCTTTTTTCCGGTCATCGAGCTGCTTGCCAACGTCATGACCCTTATCACTATTTTTCTCGGCGGCTTTTTCGTGATGATCGATCCAGGCTTCACTTTCGGTGAACTTTCCATCTTCACCGCGCTTGCCTGGGCGCTGTCCAACCCGATGCGTGCGCTCGGCAACCTGATCAACGACCTGCAGCGTTTTTCCGCCTCCGCGGCGAAAATCATTGAGGTGTACTATTCCCGCCCGCTGATTATGGACCGGCCGGACGCCGAGGACCATCCCAAAATGCAGGGCAAGATCGAGTTTGATGACGTGAGTTTTTCGTTCGGTAAGGTCAAAGTGCTCGACCGCATCAGCTTTACGGTACAGCCCGGCCAGACGCTTGCGGTTATGGGGCCGACCGGTTCGGGAAAAACCACACTGCTCAACCTGCTGGACCGGTTTTATGACGTGGACAGCGGATGCATCCGGGTGGATGACTGCGACGTGCGCTTCTGGAAGCTTCAGCAGCTGCGCGGCGGCATCGGCGCGGCCACCCAGGAGGTCTTCCTGTTTTCGGATACGGTGGAGGGAAATATCGCTTTCGGCAACCAGTCGCTGACCGAAAAGGCCGCCCGGGAGTTTGCGCGGCGTGCAGCAGCCGACGATTTTGTGTCCAAAATGCCGGAGGGCTATGACACCATTGTCGGCGAACGCGGTGTCGGCCTGTCCGGCGGACAGAAACAGCGTATCGCGCTCGCCCGTGCGATGGCGGTCGGGCCGGCGGTGCTGGTGCTCGACGACACCACCTCGGCGGTGGATATGGAAACCGAGAAATACATACAGAAGCAGCTGCGCGAGCTGCCGTATCCCTGTACCAAAATCATCATCGCCCAGCGCATTTCGTCGGTCAAGGATGCTGACCAGATCATCGTGCTGCAGGACGGAAAAATCGCCGAACGCGGCACCCACGAGGAGCTGCTCAAAAACCGCGGGTATTACTGGGAGACCTACGCCCTGCAGAACGACATCCAGGAAACAGCGGCGGTGCCCGCCGCCGCTGTGCAGGGAGGTGAAGGCTGATGGCGCGCAATAAATTCGACGTGGACGAAACCCTCGAATCCCCGTTTAGTTTTAAACACCTGAAACGGGCGATGAAATATGTGCGGCGGCACAGCTTTCAGATGCTTCTGGCGCTTGTGCTCAGCGGCATCGCGAGCGTGGTGGCGCTGTTCGGCCCGAAGATCATGCAGTACACCCTCGACGACGTGGTGCCGAACAAGGATTTTAAAATGCTCGGCATTATGGCGGCTGTGTATACGGTGATTGTGCTGATCGGTATTGTGTTCACCACCATCCGTGCACGCATCATGGCCTTCGTTAGCCAGGAAATCGTCTACGATATCCGTGAAGATCTGTTTGCTCATCTGCAGAAGCTGCCGTTCAGTTATTACGACTCCCGGCCGGCCGGCAAGATTCTGGTCCGGGTCATCAACTATGTCAACTCGGTGTCGGATATGCTGTCCAACGGCATCATCAACAGCATCCTGGAAATCATCAACATCATCTTCATTGTGGTGTTCATGTACACCACAAATGCGGTGCTCGCCACCGTGATCGTCGCCGGTCTGCCGCTGTTTGTGACCGCAGTGATGCTCATCAAACCGCGTCAGCGCAAATCCTGGCAGCAGCAGTCCAACAAAAACTCCAACTACAATGCCTATCTGGCGGAGAGCATCGACGGCGTGCGGGTCAGCCAGCTGTTTGCCCGGCAGGAGGAGAACATCAGCATCATGAGCCGGCTCGCTGAGGCCTGCCGTTCAGCTTGGCTCAAGGCGGTGTATATCTCCAACACCGTGTGGTTCAGTTCGGAACTGATCACCCAAATCGTCTTTACCGTCATGTATATCGCTGGCGTCTACTGGATGGGCGGCGCCATTGTCTCGTTCGGTGTGATCCTTGCGATGGGGCAGTACGTCAGCCGCTTCTGGCAGCCGATTACCAACCTGGCGAACATCTACAATATGTTCGTCAACAATATCGCTTATTTGGAACGCATTTTTGAGACGATGGATGAACCGGTGGTGGTGGATGACGTGCCGGGTGCTGCCGAGCTGCCGCCGATCCGCGGGGATGTGGAATTCCGCAACGTCACCTTTGCTTATGAGGAAGGGGTCAACATCCTCGAGAATCTGAATTTCACCGTAAAGGCCGGGCAGAGCGTCGCGCTGGTCGGGCCGACCGGTGCCGGCAAGACCACTGTGGTCAATCTCATCAGCCGGTTCTATAATCTCAACGGCGGGGAACTGCTGGTGGACGGACAGTATGATATTGCCAAGGTGACCCTGCACTCGTTGCGCACCCAGATGGGCATTATGCTGCAGGACAGCTTCATCTTCAGCGGCACCATCATGGACAACATCCGCTACGGCCGGCTGGACGCCACCGATGAGGAGGTTGAGGCCGCAGCGCGGGCGGTGCGGGCCCACGATTTCATCATGGAGATGGAAAAAGGGTATTACACAGAGGTTAATGAACGCGGCAGCCGGCTGTCTCAGGGGCAGAAACAGCTTATTGCGTTTGCACGTACGCTGCTGTCCGATCCGAAAATCCTGATTCTCGATGAGGCCACATCCTCAATCGACACCAAGACCGAACGGCTGCTGCAGGAGGGGATTCAGGCGCTTCTTAAGGGGCGCACCTCCTTCATCATCGCCCATCGTCTGTCCACGATCAAGACCTGTGACCGCATCATGTATGTCGGCGACAAGCAGATTCTGGAATCCGGCAGCCACGAGGAGCTGCTCGCAAAAAAAGGTTTGTACTATCATTTGTATACCGCACAGGCCAGGGAACAGGGTGTGGCACAGGTTTAATACGCTGGTTCCGTTTTGGGGTTTGCGGGAGGCGGAAAACGCAATGGGACAGATTCCTGCCGCGGCCTGCGCCGCGTCTCATGGCTGGGCCGCGGCGGTTGTCCGGATGGTTTTATCCGTTAGCAAAGAAAAAGCAGCCCTACGGACGCGGGCATATGGCACAGCCGTTGTGCATATACTGTTGCGGTTAAGGCGCGGGAAAGGAATGGATTATGGCAATGAAGGAAAGACAGCATGGACAGCGCGCATTTTGGGTGCTGGCGGTGGTATACAGTGTGATTTGCATTGCGGCAGGGGTGTTTGCTCTGAAAACCGGCAGCATCACCCGCGCGGCTGGCGGATTTGTCGCACCAGCCATCCTGCTGCTTTTTCCGATTTTTCGGAAGCTTTGCCGAATGCAGCCGGTTTATGCGCTGCAGAGCATGCTTATTGGTTTTATCGCGCTGGCATTCCCGCTTGGGGTGGTGATGTCGCTGTATTCGTACATCAGCTGGTACGATATCGCTGTGCACGCGCTGAGTGGTGCGGTGACCGCAGTAATTGGGATGTGCGCCTATATCTGGCTGCTGCCGGATGGCCGTGTGTGGAAGGCGCAGCCCGCGGCCTCGCTCTTTGCTGCTTTTGGCTTTGTGCAGCTGGTCGCGGCAGTGTGGGAATTACTCGAATACGCCGGCTTCCTGCTCACCGGTCACGACTCCCAGTGGGTCGCGCAGACCGGGGTGGGTGATACGATGGAGGATATGTTTGCGGCCTTCGTCGGCGGTGCGGTCATTGTGGCGCTTCTGTGGCGGCATACCAGAAAACCGCTGCGGATGTTTGCTCCGCTGGATGAATTCTGCCGCCTGAACACACGCGCAAAAAGCAGGGATAGGGCGGAATAGTGCGAACATAAAGGAAAGCGGCTGTGCATGCACAGCCGCTTCCTTTTGGGCTATATTCCCCTGATAGACCGCAGGTTGATAAAACCCACATATTATCTCCCGTGTGGATATGTGGTGGAAAGTCATGGCACCTGTTTTTAGGTAGACAGGCACGGGACGGGCACCGGCTGCATATGGTAAAAGGGTAGAAATGGAGGGATACCATGCTGCTGGAAATACTGCAAACGCTGTCCCGCGTGTTTTATATGGCGCTGCATGTGGTCAATTCGGGATCATTTCCCCGTCCACTCAGCGCCGAGCAGGAACGCGCCTGCCTGAAGGCATACCGGGAGAATGGCGACATGGAGGCGCGAAATCAGCTTGTTGAGCACAATCTCCGGCTGGTGGCACACATCATCAAAAAATATTACAGCTCGGTGCGCGACCAGGACGACCTGATTTCCATCGGCACCATCGGGCTGATTAAGGCGGTAAGCACCTTTGACTATACAAAGGGTATCCGTCTAGCTACCTATGCATCGCGGTGTATTGAAAATGAAATTCTGATGCATTTCCGGGCCAGCAAAAAGACCGCGCAGGATGTGTCCATCTCCGATCCGATTGATACCGATAAAGACGGCCATCCGCTGACCCTGATTGATGTCATTGCCGAGGATGATACCATACTTGACGATCTTGACTTGAAGATCAACGCTGAAAAGCTGTATCGGTACATGCAGGAATGCCTCGACGACCGGGAGAAGGAGATCATCGAGTGGCGCTACGGCCTGGTCGGCAAGGACCTGACTCAGCGTGAGGTGGCCAAAAAACTGAACATATCCCGATCCTATGTCAGCCGGATCGAGAAAAAGGCGCTTGAAAAGCTAAAAAGACGCTTTGATGCCGGTGACGTTCCGTTGGCCGCTAAACGGAAACGGCCTTGAGCGTTGCTTTAAATGTGCAGGAGAAGAATGGGATTCCTGCACATTTTTTTAAAAAAGGCGCAAAAAAGGGAGAGGTACAAAGCTTGTATGATAAATAATTTGAAAAATCCTGCAATTTTGTGAAAAATCAGTTGACAAAGCCGTAGGGCGTGCCGTATAATACAGAAAGCAGAGCAAAAGAGGCTCGGATATGCCGGAAGCTGCATTGGCGGCCCGCCGGCGGGGTAAAGAGACAAAAGCTGTTTAAGGAGAGATGAAAGATGTCCTACATCGACGAAGTCCTGGACATGGTTGCCAAGAAGAATCCGGCGGAACCGGAGTTTCTGCAGGCGGTCAAGGAAGTGCTGGAAAGCCTGCGGGTGGTTGTGGAAGCCAACGAGGAAAAGTATCGCCGCGAGGCACTGCTTGAGCGCCTTGTCGAGCCGGATCGGCAGATCAAATTCCGCGTGCAGTGGGTGGACGATAAGGGCCAGATGCAGGTCAATACCGGCTACCGTGTGCAGTTCAACAACGCCATCGGTCCGTACAAGGGCGGCCTGCGCCTGCATCCGTCGGTGTATATCGGCATCATCAAATTCCTGGCATTTGAGCAGGTGTTCAAAAACTCCCTGACCGGCCTGCCGATCGGCGGCGGCAAAGGCGGTTCCGACTTCGATCCGAAAGGCAAGTCCGACCGCGAGATCATGGCTTTCTGTCAGAGCTTCATGACCGAGCTGTACAAGTATGTCGGCGCCGATCGTGACGTGCCGGCCGGAGATATCGGTGTGGGCGCACGGGAGATCGGTTATCTCTTCGGCCAGTATAAGCGTATTGTGGGCGACTACGAGGGCGTGCTGACCGGCAAGGGGCTCAGCTATGGCGGCTCGCTCGCCCGTAAGGAGGCGACCGGTTTCGGCCTGCTGTACTTCACCCGGGAGATGCTCAAGACCAACGGTATCGATATGGCCGGCAAGACGGTGTGCATTTCCGGCGCCGGCAACGTGGCGATTTATGCCGCGCAGAAGGCGATGGAATTCGGTGCGAAGGTGGTCACTCTGAGCGATTCCACCGGTTGGGTCTACGATCCGGATGGCATCGACTTGGATCTGGTTAAGGATATCAAGGAGGTTCGCCGTGCCCGCATCAGCGAGTACGTCAAGGGCCGCCCGAACGCGCAGTATCATGAGGGCCGCGGCGTGTGGTCAGTCAAGTGCGATGTTGCGCTGCCCTGCGCCACCCAGAATGAGCTGCTGCTCGAGGATGCCGAGCTGCTGGTGAAAAACGGCTGCGTAGCGGTGGCCGAGGGCGCTAACATGCCCACCACTCTTGAGGCGACCAAGTATCTGCAGAGCCACGGCGTGCTGTTTGCGCCGGGCAAGGCGTCCAACGCCGGCGGGGTGGCAACCTCCGCGCTGGAGATGAGCCAGAACAGCGAGCGTCTGTCCTGGAGCTTTGAAGAGGTCGATCAGAAACTGTGCGGCATCATGGTGGATATTTTCCACAAGGCCGACGAAGCGGCGAAGAAATACGGTATGGCAGGCGACTATGTTGCCGGTGCGAACATTGCCGGTTTCGAAAAGGTTGTCGACGCGATGCTTGCTCAGGGCGTGTAATCTCTCTATCAGTAGACAGTAAATAGAAAAAACTCCCGGCGCGGTGGTCACCGCGCCGGGAGTTTTCTTATGTAGTCCGGGATCACCATTTCGGTGCGACAATCTGATAACGATCGTCAAGGGAATAAAAATGGGTCAGAATTTGCTGGTAGGTCCAGCCGTCGTTTTTGGCAAAGTAGTAGGCGCCGTACTGGCTCATCCCTACTCCGTGGCCGTATCCGCGCACCCGAAAGGTGACGTTTGTATCGTCAAAGGAGGTGATTTCCCAAGCGGGCGAGCGCAGGCCTAGAGCCAAGCGCACATGCTGACCGGTAAGATAGGTCTTCTTGCCGTTCTTGACGTAGTAAGCGCTGCTTTGGTATACGTAATTGCCTTCGCCGCCGGAATAGGAAAGCGCAAACAGGGGAACATCACCGTCCTCATACTGCACAGTGCCCCATCCGCGGCCGCCAGCATACGCGTTCAGCTTTTTCTGCATTTCCTCGAGCGTCATCGTGACGGTGGTCTCAAATTCCTTGATCGCCGCGGTCTCATAGGGACTTTTCACGCTCACCAGATACGGCAGCGACGCCCAGTTGACCTTGTCGTTGTCGGCGGTAACGCCGCAGGACATAGAAAAGTAGGTGGTGTAGCACGCTACACGGGTCAGACCGCTGCTGCCCTGCTGTTCGGTATCGATGATTTTGACGCCCAGCACCTCACCCACTGCCTCATAAACGGCTTTGTGTTTTTCATTGCTGAAGGGATTAAAGGAGGGGATTTTTGGCTTTGTCTGTTCATATATTTCGCAGGTATAGGCGGCCACCGCCTGTGCCTTAATGGCCTCCGGTTCGCTGTAAAAACCGTCCATTTCTCCCCAGACTTTTGCCGCGAGGAACAGCTGCAGTTCTTCTTTGGTCTTTGGTGTACGCTGCGCACCGTTGCTGTCTACGACGGTAAACAGGCTCATGTATTCCGCTTCATCGATCTTGCCTACCGGCAGGTCGCCGGTATCCGGCGGATCCACCGGGTCCACAGGATCGACCGGCACATCCGGTTCTTCCGGCTCGGTTGGTTTGGTCGTTTCAGAGGGCTCCGTTGGGGGCGGATCTGTCTCGGTAGGCGGAGGGTCGGTTTCGGTAGGTTTGCTTTCGGTTGAGGTGGTGGTGTCCGGCGCGGGGAGGGTAGTGTCCTCGGGAGTGCTCGAATCACCCGGTTCGCTGGAGGTGTCAGAAGGCGCGGAGCTGTCATCCGCCGGCCGGGTGGGTCGGGTGGTGGTCGCCGTAGTACCCGGTGCGCCGGTGGTGGTCTGTGGGGTGTCGACCCCGCCGGGCAGGATGACATCCGCATTATGGGTCACACCGGAATAGTCTGCGGCGGAGGATTCGCCCGGACGTACCTGCCGCGCGGCCACCACAAAATGGCAGCCCGGATAGGCATTCCCCGCGCTGGTGGACAGCATCAGCAGCGAGTCGCCGATCTGCACATCTGCCGCTTCATCCGGGATCACAAACAGGGAATGCGCCTGAACTTCCGCCACGTATTTCAAAAATTCCACTTCGTCTGCGAAAGCGGTGCGGGTGTAGTCGAACGCATCCTCACCGGCAGCGCTCACCAGCATCACCGCGAAAACTTTCCAGCGGGCATTCTGATAGATGGTGTTCATCTCCACCAGCGGATGCTCCTGCAAAAAGCCGATATCCTGATAATTCAGCAGTTCACTGAACATCGGGATACGGGAATTGCCGGTGTTGTTGCCATATATGGTCAGGCTGCGGTTGATCGACTGAGCGGAATAAAAGGCCGCAGAGGTGCTGAAATATGGTGTGCCGGACAGCGAGAGCTGCCGGTCGAAGGAGTGCTGTGCATAGTAGTGCGGGTCGGTGCGCGGATTGGGGGACTGCATGACCGGATAATCGATCGAAGTTCCCTCGATGTGCAGCCAGCCGCGCACGTCCTCATTAGCGCTGTACAGGGTATAAAACTGGGCGAGCATCCCCTCCGGGGCATCCTCCGGCGCGGTGCCGACCACAACATCATCGCGGTACATATTCTGCAGACGGCCATAGATTTCGCTTTCGCGGTTTGGGCCGATCACGTAAAAATAACCCAGCAGACAGCCGGCGGCAGCGAGCAGCACCAGCAGCAGGAGCAGTATGGATTTCAGGAAAAGCTTTGCCCGCCCGTCACCTTTCCACGGCAGAATGGCGGCGAGGAACGGCCGCTTTTTCGGCGGCGCAGGAGGGGTGGATGGAATTTCCACCGGTGCGGGTTTGGCCGGTTCCTCCCGCAGTACGCCGCCGGCCATTACGGTGGGCATGGCCTCCAGATAGCGGCGGGCTAGATCCAGCGCATGCGAGGTGGCGAGCAGGCGGATATGCTCCCGTCCGGCGTCGGTGCCACCGTCCAGACCGGCCGCCACAATCTTTTTCACCCAGACGCGCTTTTCGTCGGCCAAAGCAATATATACTGTGCCCACCGGCTTGCCCTCGCTTGGATCCGGGCCGGCTACGCCGGTGATGCCGATGCCCAGCGAGGCGTTTCCCGCCTTAAGGGCACCCACTGCCATCGCGGAAGCAACCTCCGGACTGACGGTGCCGTGTGCAGCGATCATTTCTTCCGGTACGCCGAGCAGGTTATGCTTGATTTCGGCAGAATACGCTGCGATGCCGCACTCAAACACCGACGATGCACCGGGCACCTCGGTAAGCCTTCCGGACAGCAGCCCTGCTGTGCAGGATTCCGCCGTCGCGATTTTCATTTTCTTTTCCAGCAGCAGCTGGACAACCGCTTTCTGCAGGGAACCGCTGTCCACACCGTAGACGTTGATGCCGAGGCGCTGGCGAATTTCTGTGACCACCGGCTCGCACATGGCCCGGGCGGCTTCCTCGTCAGCGGCGCGCGCAGTCACCCGCAGCACCACTTCGCCTTCCTTGGCATAGGGGGCTACCGTTGGGTTAGCACCTGCGAGCAGGTCGGCAAGCCGTTCGGCCACCGCCGATTCCGGCACGCCGAAAACCCCGATGGTATGGGAAAAGATGGTGCCGCCGGACAGATTCGACAGATAGGGCGCCACATAGTCGCTAAACATCGGAATCAGCTCGCGCGGCGGTCCGGGCAGCAAAATGATGTGCTGGCCGTACCGTTCCACCGCGCAGCCCGGTGCGGTACCGTGGTCATTCGGGAAAACGGTACAGCCCGCCGGCAGCATCGCCTGTTTCCGGTTGTTCTCGGTCATCTCCTTGCCGGTTGTGTGGAAATACTCCACGATCCGGGCATAGCTCTCCTCGTGCAGCGTGAGCGGCAGGCCGAGCGCTTCGCTCACCGTTTCCCGCGTCAGATCGTCCGGCGTGGGACCGAGCCCGCCGGTCAGCACGATCAGGTCGCTGCGCTTCATCGCCTGCTCCAGCTCCTGGCGCAGGCGGTCGTTGTTGTCGCCAACCGTCGACTGATGCAGCACCGGGATGCCGAATACCGCCAGCTGCTGCGACAAAAACTGGCTGTTGGAGTTGAGTATGTCCCCGAGCAGCAGTTCGGTGCCCACGGTGATGATTTCTGCGTTCATGTGCTCACTTCCTGTCTGTCAAAGCGGCTCTTGCCGGAAAAGCGGGCGTTCAGCCGACCGTCCGTATGCGGATGCCATCCAGTGCCTCGTTCACCAAAGCGTCAATATCCAGCGCCGTTTCCGCCTCCTCGAGCTGTTCGGGCCGCGGGCGGGTGCGCGGATGCCGCGGAGTAAAGACGGTGCAGCAGTCCTCATACGGCTGGATGGAGATATCAAAGGTATCAATGCGGCGGGCGATTTCGATGATTTCGTCTTTATCCATGCCGATCACCGGCCGGAATACCGGCAGCGACGCCAACGCATCGGTGCAGGCGATCGCCGGAATAGTTTGACTCGCCACCTGGCCGACGCTTTCGCCGGTGACCAGCGCGCCGCAATTTTCCCGCAGCGCGACCGCTGAGGCGATGCGCATCATAAACCGCCGCATCACCAGCGTAAACAGCTCCTCCGGACAGTTTTTGCGGATTTCTTCCTGAATATGGGTAAACGGCACGATATGCAGCCGCATCCGGCCGGCATACAGCGCCACCTGCTCAAGCAGCGAAACCACTTTTTCCTCCGCGCGTTCACTGGTGTACGGCGGGGAGGCGAAATGCACCGGCGTCAGCTCGATGCCGCGCTTGGCCATCATATAGCCGGCTACCGGCGAATCGATGCCTCCCGAAATCAGCAGCGCCGCCCGGCCGCCGGTGCCTACCGGCATGCCGCCCGCACCGGGCAGCTGCGCAGCGTGGATATAGGCACCGAAATCACGGATTTCCACCATCACCGTAAGCTGAGGATGATGGACATCCACCGTCAAATGGGGGAACCGCTCCAGCAGGTATTCCCCCGTACGTGCGCAGATTTCCGGCGATCCCATCGGGAACGCCTTGTCGCTGCGTTTGGCCTCTACTTTGAAGGTACGGGCGGCTTGCAGCTGCGGTCCGAGATACTCGGCCGCCGCTGCGAAAATCGCCTCCGGCTCTTTTTCCACCACCCGTGCACGGGAAAACGCAGAGATGCCGAATACACGGGAAACCTGACGGCAGGCCTCCTCAAAGTCACAGCCTTCCTCCATCGGTTCAATAACAATGGTGGACTGCGCCTTGCGCAGACGGAATTTGCCGGCGCGGCTGAGTCGCCGCCGCAGATTTTTCATCAGCACTGCTTCAAAGGTGCCGCGGTTGAGCCCCTTGAGCGTAAGCTCGCCGTTTTTGATCAGCAGGATTTCACTTATGTTCTCCATCGTTGGTTTATCCTTTCGCCGCAGCGTTTGGCGCGGCTGTTTCGTCATTCTGCCGGCGTCTCTGGTTCCGATTGATCGGTAGGATCCGTTTCAGTCGGATCAGTCGGGGCGGTCGGCTCGGTCGGGTCAGTTGGCTCGGTTGGATCAGTTGGCTCGGTTGGTTCGGTCGGGTCAGTTGGCTCGGTTGGTTCGGTCGGGTCAGTTGGCTCGGTTGGATCAGTTGGCTCGGTCGGGTCAGTTGGCTCGGTCGGGTCAGTTGGCTCGGTCGGGTCGGTTGGCTCGGTTGGATCAGTTGGCTCGGTCGGGCCGGTTGGCTCAGTTGGGCCGGTTGGCTCAGTTGGGTCGGTTGGCTCAGTTGGGCCGGTTGGCCCGGTGGGATTAGTCGGATCAGTGGTACCGGGATCGGTAACACCCGGATTCGTAGTATTCGGGATTTCGCCGGTGTCGTAGTATTCATGCGGAGCAAGACTCTGGTTGAGATACCAGGCCAGCGGCATGATGACGTCTTCGTTGTCCACAATGGAGCTGGTACTCACCGAAGAGGATTCACCCGGACGCACCTTACGCGCAATGACGGCGAGCCGTCCGTCTTCAAAGTGCGCTCCGCTGGGTGCGGTGCAGGTGGAAAGCACCAGCAGCTCATCGTCCGCCTGCACGTCTACAGGATAATCGTACAGCGAGCGGGCACGGATTTCGTCGATGTAGCCGAGAAAATCGGTATCGGAGTAGAAAGTGGTACGCAGATAGTTGAAACGCGGCCCGTCAGCGGGGTCGTTGTTGACCAGCACAACCGCGAATACCTTATATTCATAGGTGTCAAACAGTGTTTCCATTGTCATGGTCGCCGCCTGGCGGGCGTAATTGCGGTTGACCAGAAATTTGTTCAGATTGGAGAACATCGAATAGTCGTACATGTTGTGGCCGTAAATGATCGCCACTTTATTGGTGGCTTCAGCGGTTTCAAAATCGTTGCGTTCGTCAAAAAAGAGCGCACCGTGCTTGTTGTCGGTTTTATGGAAGTCATGGTTGAGATAATAATCGTTGTCCCCGGAATACATGATGGGGTAGTCGATGCGCAGGAAGTCGCTGTAGCTTGCCTTATAGGTCAGCCAGCCGCGCAGATCCTGATTCTGGGTGTACAGGTACTGCAGCGAGGGCTGAATGCCGTCTTTATCCAGCTTATCTTTCAGCTCGTCCGGCACCGGGATCGGGTTATCGGAATTGTGGATGCTGCTCAGCTGGTCATATTCCGCCTGGGTAACGTTCGGGTTGATCACCAGCTCGTTGACGATATAGCCGAGCGAGCCGACGAGCACCACCAGCGCCAGCGTGAACACGCATTTGCGCGCGATTTCCATCGCACCGTCTCCGCGGCGGGGAATGACGTTGCTGATCAGGCGCAGCAGCACCTCTTTAAGCGGACGCTTCTGCACAGGTTCTTCCGGCGCAGGGGGCTGCGGCGTTTCGGCGGCAGGTTCCTCCGCGGCAGCCGATGCAGGCTGCACCGTGGCGTCAGGAGCAGAGGACGCCAGCTGCGCAGGAGCAACCGCACGGCGAGGTGCGGCCTGCTGCCCTGGGACGACAACTGCCGGATGCGCCGTGTCTCCGGGATGCACACCGGCGGCATTTTGGCGGCCGGAGCGGTATTCTTCCATGATCCGCAGCGCTTCCTGCTCACTGTTGTCCGGCTGCCCGCCGGAGATGTTCCTTTTCTCGTCCCAGTTTATCATACCGTTAATCCTTCCTTTCACACAGCGTGGGCAGAATACCCGTTTCAGCAGGCGGTCCGCCGTTCACAGACGGGGCCGCCGGCCGATGAACCGGCCCGCGTGTTTACCGCACGTGGGCAAGGGTATTCCATGCTTCCTGTAAACCCGCCAGCAGGCGATCGATATCGTCTTCGGTGTTGTCGCGGCAGAAACTGATCCGCAGGGCGGAATCGATTTCCCGTGCAGGCAGGCTGAGTGCGGTCAGCACGGGGCTTTTCGCGCCCTTTGCGCAGGCCGAGCCGCTCGATACCATCACGCCGCGCTCCGACAGAAAATGCAGCAGCGTTTCGCTGCGCAGGCCCGGCACCGACAGGCTCACGATATACGGTACCGCCGCAGCCGGGCGGTGAAGGATCACCTCATCCCGTCCTTTCAGGCCGTCCAGCAGCCGGCCGAGCAGCCGGCGGAAATGTGCGTCCTGTTCCCGCAGGTCCGGCAGCGCCTGTACGGCCGCCCCGAATGCGGCGATGAGCGGCACGGCTTCGGTTCCGGCGCGGCGCTTTTTCTCCTGTTCGCCGCCCAGCGCGCGCGGCAGCAGCCGGATGCCCTTTTTGATGTATAAGGCGCCGCACCCCTTCGGTGCATGCAGCTTATGCCCGCTGATGGTCAGCAGATCCACGTCCAGGCTTTCCACCCGGATGGGCAGCTTGCCGGCCGCCTGCACGGCGTCGCAGTGAATGAGCGCCTGTGGTGCGGCACGGCGTACCGCAGGGATGATCTCCTCGAGGGGAAAACGGGCGCCGGTTTCGTTGTTGACCAGCATGATGCTGACCAGCACCGTATCCTCCCGGCAGGCGGCGGTGACCTGCGCGGCGGTTATGCCGCCGTCCGCGCCTGGCACCAGCCGTTCACAGGCAAAACCCTGCCGCTCCAGCTCACTGAAAGCCGCCGCAACGGAGGCATGCTCCACCGCGGTGGTGACCGTGTGCCGGCCGCTGCGCTGCCGGGTGAGTGCGCCGCCGAGGATGGCCAGGTTGTTCGCCTCGGTACCGCCGGAGGTGAAAACGATGGTATCCGGTCGGGCGCCGAGGAGCGCAGCGATCTGCCGGCGCGCTTCCTCCAGTTCCCGCTCGGCGGCAAAGCCGACGGCGTGCAGCGAAGAGGGGTTGCCGAAGCACTCCCGCATCATATAAGTTGCTTTATCGATCGCCTGCGGGCAGACCGCAGTGGTCGCACTGTTGTCGAGGTAAGCCAGTTTCAAATGGGATGCCTCCCCTTCCCATACGGCAGATGATACAAGTGTTCAGCTTTACATTATACCGTATATTTCCCGCCGTTACAACCGCCTGAATGGGGTAGTTTTGCAAAAGAAACCGATTTTTCCGCCCAGTTCTGCCAAATTATCCGCCTTTCGGCAAAAACTCCCGCTGATTCCGCAGAACGATAACAAATTTGTAACGTTTTGATCGGTTCGTTGCAATTCTGTAATCAAGCTGTAACCAAAACAGGGTGGTTTGCTGCGCGGACAAGCGGTACAATAAAAACACAGAGAGAAAAGGTGCTCTCACAGGAAAGGATGTGACCGTTTTATGAAAAAGAAAATGCTGATGATGCTGGCCGGTTTGTTCCTGATTGCCGGAGTGGCGGCGGTCACCGCCTCCGCAGAAGAGAACGGTTACTGGACCCAGAAGCCCGATGAATCCGGGAACCTCGTGTGGATCTTCACATATACTGAGCCTGTGGAAATCGAAATTCTGCCGGATGCCGAAAGCGGCTGCCTGCTGGAGGATGCCGTGCCGATCAGCGGTACCGCCTCAGCGGACACACGTCTTGCGGCGCCTGCTGAAGTTGCGGCACCCGTGGTGGAGACGACCGCTCAGCCCGCCGCGGTTCCCGGCAATTCCGCGGCTTCGCTGATCACCTTCGGGGTGCTGTTCCTGGCGGCGACCGGATTTGCCCTGTACAAGGCAATCTGATCCGGCCGGCGGCAATTCTATGAACATATCGGAAAGGATGGAAACGGTTATGAAACCTCTGTCGTTTATTCTGCTTGTCGCCTCGGCGTGCGGTGCATTGTGGCTTGTTCTGCGCAGCGGCGCGGTGCATTTTCGCCGGCATCCGATGAAAGAGGAATTTATTCAGAAGTAATCCCATAGGTTCGCGGCCCGTATTGACGCGGTCCGTGTTTCTCCCGTCACGGCGGCATGTCAGCCCACATGCCGCCGTGCTTTTTTTCTGCCTTTTTACATAAAATGGGAGCGGACAGCGCCGTGCCGGCGGAATTTGGCGCCGGCGGATAATCCATGCGCCGTGCGGTAAAAATAACGGCAGACCGCGGCGGTGCTTTCCGCCGCAGAAAGGGCGGGAAATTTTATGACCAGATCAAAAAGACGGCTGAGCCGGCGTGGCTGGGTGCGGATTATCAGCTATACGGCGGCGCTGATTGTGGCACTGTCGGCATCCACAGCCATCGGTTATACCCTGGCTTACCGCAACCGTACGACCATTGAATACGGTTATCAGCGCGCGCTCGGCGAACTGACCGAGTATATCGGCAATATCGATATCACACTGGAAAAAGGGCAGTATGCCACCTCGCCGAACCAACTGGAGGGGCTGTCCGCGAAGCTGCGGCAGGATGCCGAACTGGCGAAAATGGCGCTCGCTCAGCTGCCGAGCGGCGGGAACGAGCTGTCGGGAACCTATAAATTTTTGTCACAGGTGGGCAGCTTCTGCACCGCGCTGGTGAACCGGGTCGCGGAGGGCGGCCGCATTACCGACGAGGAATTGGCGGCGTTGGAGCAGCTTTCGGGTTATGCTTCCTCCCTGGCGGACGCCCTCGCACAGATGGAAAGTGATCTGGAAGGCGGGCAGATGGTGTTCGGTGAGGTGGCCAGGGTGGCGAACCTTTATGAAGACGGCACGGCCGCCCTGCCGGAAATTTCGTCCGGCTTCCGTGGTATGGAGGAGGGGTTCGAGGATTATCCCACCCTGATTTACGATGGGCCGTTCTCCGACCATCTGCTCGAGCAGGAACCGAAGCTGCTGGACGGACGGGAGGAGGTCAGCGTCGAACAAGCACTGGATACAGCGGTACGCCTGACCGGACAAAGCGGTCTCGAGGCGGATGGTGAAGCAGCCGGTCAGCTGCCCTGCTACGTTTTTGCCGGCGGGACCGCGCGTGCCACTGTGACCAAACAGGGCGGCATCCTCTCTGCCTATGCTGACTACCGTACCATTCAGGAGGCGGCGCTGAGCACCGAGCAGGCGCTGCAGCGGGGCAGAGAAGCGCTCGCAGCCTTTGGCTATGAGGGATTCACCTACACCTATTTTGCCCTGAATAATGGTGTGATGACGATCAATTTTGCCTGCGAAGAAGACGGTGTGGTTTATTATCCCGATCTCATCAAACTGGGCGTGGCGATGGATAACGGAGATGTGGTACTGTTTGAGGCAACCGGGTATATCGTCAACCACTCTGCCCGCAGCCTGCCCGCGCCGCAGTTCTCCGCTGCCGACGCTCAGGCGAAGCTGAGCCGCAACCTCACTCCGAAAGGAGATGGGCGGCTGGTGCTGATTCCGGCGGAGAATACTCGGGAGGTGCTCTGTTACGAATTCGCGTGTACCGGCAAGAAAGGGGAAACGGTGCTGGTTTATGTAAACGTGGAAACCGGACTGGAGGAACAGATTCTGATTCTGCTGGAGGATGAAACCGGCACACTGGCCTTTTAAATCAAAGGGGTTTCCCGTTTTGGCGGGGAGCCCCTTTTTTGGTGCTGGGGAAAAACCGGTTGGCTGACACGGACGATGTGCCGGGCGCTTTCTCCCTTTTTCGCTTGCCGCTCTCTGACATACGTGCTATACTGAAAAGAATTCCGCACAAGGGGGAATGCATCGTGTCATTCGGCGGCAGAATGCGCGTCGGCCTGTCGGCGCTGTTATTGGCGGCGGCGCTGTCACTGTCCGGCTGCTTTTCGGTGATGATTCCTATCGATGGCTTTTTCGGTGCACAGAGCAAAACGGCATCGTCACAGGCCGCGTCCAGAGCGGTTGCCCCGCCCGAGGATCCGCCGGCGGTTGAAGGTCTGACGCCGCTTGCGCGCGCCGACTACGGCGGGCTCGTGTATCTGCGCAGTCAGCCCGGTGCGGACCGTCTGGTGGATGCCTATTACCGTCTGGCGGCCGGGGTGGAAAAATGTGAAGAGAGCATCCAGCTGTACGATGGGGAAAACTCGGTTACGGTGGATGAACTGCCGATGGTGTATGCCTGCTACCGCAGCGATTTTCCGCAGCACTTCTGGCTGGGCGGATACAGCTACTATCACGAGGGAGAGTGGGTCAGCAAGCTCGAACCCAGCTATAGTATGCGTCATGGCGAGGCGCTGCTGCAAAAGCAGCAGGCTATGGAGGACGCCGCTGTGCAGCTGTTGGCCGGCGTGGGAGATTCCCTCAGCGAATACGAGCGTGTGCTGCGGATCCATGATGCACTGTGCGGGTGGATGACCTACGGTGATGAGGCCACCGGCGGGACATATATCCACACCGCTTATGGTGCGCTGTTCAACCGGATTGCAGTGTGCGACGGTTATGCGCGGGCGTTCCAGTACCTGCTGCACAGGGCCGGTATCCGTACGCTGATGGTGTACGGGGAAAGCGAGAATCCCGCCAGCGGTGAATCGGAGGGCCACGCTTGGACCATCGCTTATATCGACGGACAGCCGTATCATTTCGATATCACCTGGGATGATCAGGATTACCTGAGCTATGCATATTTCGGCCTGACCACCGCACGGGTGGAGGAGGATCACAGCATTACCGGCAATGATTACACGGTGCCGGTGTGCACGGCGGACGAAGCGAATTATTTTGTGCGCAGCGGAGGCCTGCTGGCCGGCTGTGACCTCTCCGCAGTGGCGGCACTCCTGCAGCAGGGCGACGGCACCGCGCGGGTATACCTTGCGCAGGGGGACATGGATGCTTTTCTGGACTGGTTTATTTCCGATGAAACCGGCCTTCATCTGGCACGGAAGCTGGGGATTTACGGATACTTTACCCTTTCCTACAGCGTCAGTGGCCGGGAAGCGCTGCTGAGCCTTACTGCGGAATAGAAAAAAGCCCGACGCAAAAGCAGCGCGCCATTAGCGGAGAATCCAAGCCGGGTTTCGCCGCTTTAGAAGAAACAGCTCAGCGGAACTCGTTCCGCTGAGCTGTTTCTTCTAAAAAGGTGCGCACCTAAAAACGCCGGACTTTTTTTATTTATTGTCTTCGCCGGATTCTTTGTGAGACTTTTCCGGTTTGTCCTTATCCGCCTTTTTGTCCGGCTTATCCTTGTCTTCTTCCGGATCTTCGGGCAGCGGAGTAACCTCTGCATGTACCCGGTCGATGCGGCGGTCCTCCACCTGCATAACCCGGAAAGTGACGTTTTCATAGGTGATCTCCGGCTGCTCCCCATCGGCTGGGATGCGGCCGAGCTGATCCATGATAAAGCCGGCAATAGTATCGTATTCGCCTTCCGGCAGCTTGACGCCGAGCAGCTCACTGAGGTCCTCGATGCTCATCGAGCCATCCACGTCGAACGCGGTTTCGCTCAGCTTCATGACCTCTTCTTCCTCGTGGTCAAATTCGTCCTGGATGTTGCCGACAATGGATTCCAGCAGATCTTCCATGCTCACGATGCCGGCGACGCCGCCGTATTCGTCCACCACGATGGCCATCTGGATGTGCTTTTCGGTCATTTCGGAGAACAGCTCCCCGCACTTTTTGGTGCCGGGGATGAAAAACGCTTCCCGCAGCAGATGGCGGATGGAAACATCCTTCGGGATTTCCTGTCCCACATAGGGCAGCAGATCCTTGATATACAGCAGGCCGATGATGTTGTCGATATCGTCTTCGTATACCGGCAGGCGGGAATAGCCTTCCTCCACCCCGATGCGCAGGGCTTCGGCAATGCCGTCCTCGATGTCGAGCGCCGCCACGTCGGTGCGGGGGGTCATGATATCTTCCGCGGTAATGTCGTCGAACTCGAAGATATTGTTAATCATTTCTTTCTGGACGCCTTCAATGACGCCCTTTTCCTCGCCGACATCCACCATCATGCGGATTTCCTCTTCGGTGACGTTTTCCTCGTCCGCGTGCGGGTCGATGCCGAACAGACGCACGACCAGGTTGGTGGACAGCGACAGGAATTTGACGAACGGGCGGGTGACGATCGCCACGCCGCGCAGCACGCCGATAAAGGCAAAGGAGAGCGCTTCCGCCTTCTGCATAGCGATGCGCTTGGGCACCAGCTCGCCGAACACCAGCGAAAAATACGACATCAGAATGGTCACGACGACCACGCTGACATTCTGGATGACCGCAACGTGCGGTTCGAGCGCAGGCACCAGGCCGACAAACCAGTTGGCGAGCGGGCCGGCGAGCGACTGTGCCGCTGTCGCGGAGGTCAGGAACCCGGCCAGGGTGACACCGATCTGGATGGTGGCCAGGAAGTTGGAGGAGTCCGCGGTGAGCCTCAGCACCTGTTTGGCTTTTTTGTGTCCGTCCTCCGCCATCTTGCGGATTTTGGCGTCGTTGAGCGAAATGATCGCAATTTCGGACGCCGCAAAAAAAGCGTTGCAGAGGATCAGGACGATCAGCAGCAGGATCTCCAGCAGTAAATTACCGTCGGGCGCAGGGTCAGGCATTGGGATGAGTTCCCCTTTCATTTTTCGGGCGGCAGGCCGGCCCTTTTTTGGCAAGCAGACATATATGGCCGCGGCGGGTTCTCCGCGCGGTTTTTAAATCCGTCTGCTTTGGGGGCGTAAAAACGCCCAAAAAGTATAATACTAATAATATCGGCAATACGGCCGCTTGTCAAATCTTTTTGCAGCCGAATTCCCGGCGCAGGGGGTGAAAAAACCAAGAAGCGGTGCGATTTGGCGTGCTGCCGGGACCCACGTCGGAAATGCCCCCGTTTTTGCCGGTTTTCGCAGCTTTTTGAAAATGTCCATGAAATTCCATCGCAATTAAAGGTGAAAATGAGACGATTTTTTCCTTTACAACAATGGGCGGAAAGTGGTAGTATAATAAAAGCGCGGAATATGTCTCTTGGGATGAGCAGGATCGAATACGGCCCGGCTCCGGACAGCCGGATCCCGCGCTGTTTTCTGCGCTTTGCCGGACCGCTTTCGATTCTGTTCATCCTACCATTCTAATCCTTAAAGGAGGACAATATCCAATGGCCAGAAAGTTTAAAACCATGGATGGCAACAACGCGGCCGCACACGTATCGTATGCGTTCACCGACGTTGCCGCCATCTACCCCATCACCCC